>OGJZ01000019.1_pt1 | contig 181286 bp, 156 predicted proteins | sample 1572321 | NCBI WGS metagenome assembly OGJZ01 (sample SAMEA2582086, study PRJEB24529) | metagenome | biome: Human gut stool | place: China | collected 2011 | reverse complement strand
GGAAGTCAGCAAAAAACAGAGATTAATGTTTATTGCAATCAAAACGGATGACGGCCGGATTAAGGGTAAAATTTCTTTTTATTGCAAAGTGCTTCATGTTTCAAGGCAGGCATTCAACAAATTCCTAAAAACAAAAGATACCCCTTGGAAATATCAGGCACTGGCAGATGCAATGCTTGATATTTGCAGCGAAGATGAATGCAATGACACTTATGGAAGAATCCGTATGTATCAGGCCTTACAGCTCAAACAGCCTGAGGGAGTACATATTCCCGGTGAGAGAACTGTTTATCGTGTCATGGCAGAAATTGGTCTTAATCATAAACCAAAACGTAAGCCGAATGGTATTACCAAAGCTGATAGAGAAGCCAGTAAATCCGACGATTTAATCAAGCGTGACTTCGCTGCTGAAAAGCCTCTTGAAAAGTGCATTACCGATATGACTGAAATAAAGGCTTCTGACGGGAAGCTCTATGTTTCAGCTATCTTTGACTGCTATGATTTAGCAGTATTGGGACTTGCTATGGATACAAATATGAGAGCTACCCTATGCGAACAAACCTTAGAGAATGCTTGCAAAGCTTACCCGATGCTCCGTGGAGCTATTCTTCACAGTGACAGGGGAACCCAGTATACCAGTGAGCTATATCGTAAAGCTATCAACAGATATGGCATTGTTCAAAGCATGAACAGTGCCGGTGGCAGATGCCATGATAATGCCAGATGCGAAAGCATGTGGGCACGCTTCAAAGAGGAATTACTTTATGGTCGTTACGATCCTACCTCAATGACCGTAGAGCAGTTAAAGACGCTCATCTGGAGATACTTCATCAGCTACTGGAATAATCGGAGGATCTGCTCTGCTAATGGTGGACTACCTCCAATGGTTAAGCGACAACAATACTATGCTTCGCTACAGGAGGCAGCATAAGGTCGAACATTCTTGAGAAAAAAGTGTAAACCAATATTGACAATATCACAATGTTCTACTCTCCACCCTTCTTTCGTATAAATCACATATTTATACATCATCCCGACTTTTGCCCACTCACATTTCAGTTCATAAACTCCGCTTTTTTCAAGCGGAATCATTTCCTCTTCCGTCCATTGATTAAATTCTCCAAACACCGTAACTTTAGACGCCCCCGGTGCGTAAGTCCGAAACATCACTCCGTCTTTTTCTTCATGTGCTCCAAAATATTCATATGCGTCAAATGCCTGACCCTCATAAAATTCCTGAAGTTTCATACTAATTCTCCTTCAATACAATCTCATCTATTTTTTCTAACTCTTCCTTCGTAAACGCTGCACTTTCAAGCACTTTTAAATTCTCCAAAATCTGTTCTGGTTTCGATGCACCAATCAGAACACTTGTCACATCCTCATCTTTTCGCACCCATTTCAGCGCCATCTGTGCAAGACTTTCTCCGCGCTCTTTTGCAATTTCATTCAATTGCTGAATTTTCTGCATCTTCGCTTGCACTGTCTTCTCCTGTAAAAATCTTCCATCGGTACGGATTCTGCTGTCCTGTGGAATCCCATTCAGATAGCGGTCTGTCAGCATTCCCTGTGCCAGCGGGCTAAATGCGATGATTCCTTTTCCCTCTTCTCGCGCTGCCGCTTTCAATCCATTTTCCTCAATCGTACGGTCAAAAATAGAGTATCTGTTTTGATTAATTACAAACGGACAATTCAAATCTTTCAAAATCGCACATGCCTTTTTCATCGTCTCCCCATCGTAATTAGATATTCCCGCATACAAAGCTTTTCCACTCTTAACAGCGGTGTCAAGCGCTCCCATCGACTCTTCAAGCGGCGTCTCAGGATCCATACGGTGATGGTAAAAAATATCGACATACTCAAGCCCCATTCTCTTTAGGCTCTGATCCAGACTTGCCAGCATATATTTGCGGCTTCCAAAGTCGCCATAAGGCCCGTCCCACATCAAATACCCTGCCTTCGTGCTGATGATCATTTCATCTCGATGCGCTTTCATCTCCTTCTTCAAAATACGCCCGAAATTTTTCTCTGCACTTCCCGGTTCCGGTCCGTAATTGTTTGCCAGATCAAAATGTGTGATTCCGTTGTCAAATGCCGTAAAACACATCTGTTTCATCGTTTCAAAATTTCCGGTATCTCCAAAATTATGCCACAGACCGAGCGAAACCTCTGGAAGTTTCAACCCACTCTTACCACATCGATTATAATTCATCGTTTCATATCTGTTTTTCTCTGCCTGATACATCTGAATCACCTGTTTCCCTTTCTCTGTAAAATGTCCAAAATTGTTTTCTCAGTTCCTATCATTCCCGGCGAGGCAATCTCTCCCATATTCCGCATTGTCTCCTCTGGTGTATTTCCGATAATTCCATGCACATCGTCAATATAGACGCCGTCCATCGCAAGCTCCGCCGATTGATATGCCGCATCTACAGCCGCAATCCCTTTCATCGTGCACCCTTGATTTCCGCCATCGCAGATCATTCCCGTAATACTTCCTGCCATATTATTAATCGTATGTTCCATCATCTCTACGGTTCCTCCACGCAGATACACAAGTGCGCAAGCCATTCCGGTCCCCGCCGCAATGGCACAGCCACAAAATGCAGACAGTTTTCCGGAATATTCTTTGATATACATACAGATCAAATAACTCAATGCGGTCGCCCGCAGAAGCTGTTCTTTTGAATATCCATTTACTTTATAGGCTGCATACAGCGGCATCGTCGCAATAATTCCATGCGCTCCCGACCCTGTAATACTCATCGCCGGTTTATCCAAACCAATCACTCTCGCCTCAATCGCCGCATTACAAAGAAGTGACGCTGTCTTTTGTTCCTCTCCAGAAAAAACCATTCCTCCATTTTTTCTTAACAAAGATTTTGCAAATGTCGTTCTTTCACTGGTCATCCCCGCTTCAAACAGCTCCAAATTCACACGATATGCCTCCCATATAAATTCCAGTTCCGACACATCTGCAATATCTGCATACTCGCATAGCTGCCGAAATGTATACCTGTGAATTTGCGGTTTTTCTTCTGCCTCTCCACCTTTTGTTTTCTCTTTTGAGTTAGCAAAACGCACTTCTCCATTTACTACAATTCCAGTAATATTCGTGTGTGTATCTTCAATTGTCACAACTGCCTGATCAAGCTTTGTCTTTACTTCCACTTCTATAAATATTCTACTAGAAATATCCTGAAGTATAACCTGCACTTTTCCCTGTTTCACAAGTTTTTCTGCTCTTTCTGCGTCCTTTTGCTTTACATCTGAAAGCGATTCCAATCCCAATTCTTCATTTCCAGCAATTGCTCCGAGTGCCGCTGCAAACTCGCTCCCAACTTCTCTACTGTTTGGAATTCCACATGTAAATGCATTCTTATACATGCCGCTATTCAACTTCACCGTGACAGATATAACTTCGCCGCTTGTATAACTTCTCGCCTTCGCAGCTGCAAATGCAATCGCCCCCGGTTCTGTCACTCCGAGTGCGGGTCTCATATCTGACCGAATCAGCCTTGTAAGTTCTTCCACAAGACTCCCTCCTTAAATATACATATATGCTTTCTCTTATCATACTACAAAAGGGAGGTTTGCACCTCCCTTTTTTTGAATTATCTTATTTTCTTTTTCATTTGACGAATAACTGCAAATACAGATGCCAATACTGCTGCAAGTAACACAATCGGAGTTGCGGAATCTCCCGTAACCGGTTTGTTTCCACTGCTTGTATTGCTGTTATTACCACCACTGGTATTATTATTTTCAGGTTTTGGTGTCACACTTGTTTTCTCAACAAGTTTATCCGCCGCATCTGCCAATTGATGAATTGCAGCATCTACTTCTTCTTGAGTTGCACTTTCTTTATCCAGCATTGCTTTTGCATTTTTAAGTGCTCCTTCGTAAACCGTCCAACTCTCCTTTGTATAACCTTCCTGTTTGTAATATCCAATACATTCATCGTAGTATTTTTGCAGTTTCGATTTATCAACTGCTGTCGGTAATTTGGCAACTGTTCTTTCTTCCTCAAAACCACAGGCAACACAAGCTCTTCTTTCTAAACCTTCTTCTTTGTCTGTCGCCTCTTTCACTACTTCCCACTGACCAAACTTATGTCCCAAAGCCGGAATCACTGTGCTTTCTTTCACTGTTACACCACACTGTAAGCATACTACTTTTCCTGTAGCTCCATCTTCCGTACAAGTTGGTTCTTTTGCACCTTGAATTTCTGTTTTCTCATGTTCGCATGCTTTGAATACTGCTTCAATTGTAACATCTGTATCAGATTCTACTGTATAACGACTTACCGCGCCAACTGATTTTCCGTTTACAAGCACATCTTTGATAGAATAACCTGCATTTGCTTTTATCGCAAATGTTTTCAATTTCCCTGCCTGCACTTTCATCGTGCCATTTTCATCTAGTTTGCCCGTTACCGGTGTAATCATACCGTTTTCTCCAGCTTTTGTTGTCACTGTAATCATAATCGGCTCTGCTTTTTCATAAAGTGCAATCTCTCTCGCCGTAGGATGTTCTCCTCCTGCCATTGTCTTTGCAGTCAAACGAATCTTATCTGTCTTAATCACTTCTTTGAACACAGCATCCTGAGCCGCTGTTGAATTGCCTTGGTTTTTAAATGTTCCACTGCAGACCTCTTTCCAAACAGTCTTTCCGGCGTCATCTGTTCCTGTTGCCGCCTCAATAATATAATTTCCAACTGTACCAGTATCTCCCGCTTTTGGAATATATGTCAATTTTGCAATCTCTTTTGCTTCTTTCAGCGTCATCTCAACACTGATTCCGTTTGGATGATTTTTCAGTTTTCCAGCATCCCCCCACTGTGCATGCCAAAATGTGTCAAGATTTTCATCAAACGCATTCTCAATGCCCTGTTTATGCTCTGCTGTTTTTTCTTCCGATGTCGCCGTCACTGTCTTGTATACATCTTTTGGAAGTTTTTCTGCTGTCACATCTTCCGGCTGTCTTTCCTGATCTAAAATCGTAATCTTTGCTTTCGATGTAAATCCAAGAATCAGACCTTCATTCTTTGTAGATAATTCTTCTGTAAAGTACTGGTCTCCGGTATCTTTTGTATTCCGTCTCGTAATCACAACAACGTCTTTTTCTTTCTCTCCATCTGCAAATGTTACCGTTGCTGTTCCTTCTGTATCAAAATCATCTTGAATTGCAGTTCCCGGATTAGGCGCTACTGTCACAGTTGCCTCTCCCTTGCTTCCGCCGACACGAACTAATTTCATCTTCATCTCAGAATCTTCTTTCATCGTGTACTCTGCTTTCTCGATTCCTACCATTCCAAGACCGCCATTATTAATTACATATGCACCTTCTATACCAATTGCTTTGTTGTCATTGTTGGTAACTTCCAGTTTCAATGTATGTTCTCCGTCCTCCAAATCATCAGACGTGAAAATAATCTGACCAACCGCTCTCTTAGATGCATTCGTATTAATCTCCACTGCTTTTCCGTCTACTGTCACAGTTGCCTTTCCATGTCCGGAATCTAATGTACCGATAAGATATACTTTTGATCCTTTAAATTTCATTTCAAAAGAAGCACCTTTTTTTGCCCACACATTTGTGCCATTCAAATATTGACTTCCATCTTCCTTTGTCCACCCATTACTGAATGTAAATGCTTCATCTCTTTCATCAATGACCTGCATTCCTTCCGGAGCTGCTGATGGTGACTCAAAATCAGAAGTCGCTTTGTATACTCCTACTTCCGAAATCATCGGCACTTCTTTACTCGTTGTAACTGTAATACGAATTTTATCTGCTTTTACAACGCCTTCTCTGCAAAGTCTCTTTGCACCGATTGTTGTTCCCTGATCAAATACTTTCCAGTCACTTCCTTCATTACTATACTCTACTTTGAACTGTTTAATACGCTGGCCGAACTGAATCGCCTCTTCAATCGATACAACATCAAATGATTTCGTTCCGCCAAGATCTACTACTAGCTGACCTGTTGTCGTATTATCGTTCACAGTCCAATATGTATCATCTTTTCCATCTAATACATTTTCCGGTGAATAAGCCACATCATTACCACGCACTTCTGTTGCTTTTGCAGTTCCATGTGCTGCTAAGTTAGATTTGAACGTTTCTTTGATGTTCTGTCCAAATTCTTTCACTCTCTGTAAGATTGCCTCATCAATCTTTCCCTGTGTATTTGGAGGAATATTCAAAAGCAGCGGCGAGTTATGTCCAACAGAATTGAAATACATTCCCGCAAGATCCTCCACACTCTTTGGCGTATTCTTCGTTGTTCCCCAGAACCAGCCGGAAGTAATACGCGCATCACTTTCCGGAACCGTCCACTGGTTTCCGTCTTCGTAACCAACTGTGTAGGCGCCTACTTTTTTACTGTCAATTGTATTATTATCATAATTTACTTTTGATTTTGACCATGTCTCTTCGTTCGCATATCCGAGCTCATTTCCAATCCATCTTACTGTTGTGTAAGCTTCCGCCCCAAACAGCATACAGTCTGAATCAAATCCTGCTTCTTTTCCTTCATGTTTCTGAATGGTAGCGAACCATTTTTGAAATTCATACTCCTGATATCCGGCTCCGCTTCCTTTTGCACCGTCCATCCACACTTCTTTAAAATGTCCATTATTTCCATATTTTTGATTGCCCAAGATTTCTTCCAGCTGATTGTTATAATATTCATTATAATCTTTTGCATCCCGTTCTTTTACATCAGCCCAAGTTAACCCTTCAATCGGTTCACTTTTTCCATTTACAAGACGAACTAACGCTTTTCCATCTTTATCTTTATAGCCGTAACTGTCATCATGAATATCCCAAGGCGATAAATACAGTCCCATATCGACATCATACTTCGTACATGCCGCTGAAATCTCAGCCAACACATCTCCACCTAAGCCATTATAATTCTTTGATGCATAACTTGTGGACTCCACATCATACTCTGTATGTTTACTATTCCAAATACAGAAACCATCGTGATGTTTTGCTGTAACAATCAATTTTTCAAATCCTGCTTCTTTGATTGCTTCTACAAACGTATCTGCATCAAAATCTTCTTCTAATTTAAAAATCTCATCCGGCTTTTTGTCTCCATATTTTTCCCCCCACTCAATTTCATTGAAGGTATTCGGACCAAAATGGCAAAATGCCGCCAATTCTTGTTTCTGATACTCATACTGATTTGCATTCGGCACTACACTATCTTTTTTCGGCGCCACTGTATGACGATCTGCTAACTGTTCTTTTCCCACTAACGCACTTTCTCCCGCAAACGCCGTCATTGTTTCCGATGGTAAAAATTGTCCTATCATAAGCGCTGCCATCAAAAGACTAACTATTTTTTTCTTTTTCATAACGTTCCCCTTTCTTTTTTCAGAAATTTTAATATCAATATGCTTCTTATTTTATCACTAATACAATATTTGTTGCAATATCTTTGATTTTTATATACTTTTTCATCGTTTTGTATTATAAAATCGTTTCTTTATATGTTTTTAAACAATATTTTTGTTTGTTTTGCACAATTTTTTCTCCGCTCTTCCAAAAAAAGAAGAGCGATACAAGCTCTTCTCTCCGCCTATATCACTCTTCTTTCACAGAAGTATTTTAATCTTCTTTATTTTTCCTTTTTCCTAAAACAGCTAATGAAGATGCCGCTGTTGCCAACCAGAGCATGATTGATGCCGGATCTCCAGTTGTCGGAACTTTACTTTGTGTTGTTGTTCCATTTTGTGTAACTGGTTTCTTATCCACTACCACCTTCTTCAAATTCTGGACTGCCTTTTCCAAATCTGCTTTTGCTTGTTGTATTTCTTTCTGTGTTGCATCTTCTTTTGCCAATACAGCTTTGGCAGTGTTTAAAGCTTCTGCATATTCTTTCCAACTGTCTTTTGTATATTTAGCTTCTTTATAAGATTCCACACACTTATCATAGTATGTTTGCAAGGCAGATTTATCTACTTTTTCTGGTTCTACCGGTTTCTTTTCTACCAGTTTATCCATCGCTGTCTGAAGTGCTGCCTTTGCATCATTTACTTCCTGCTGTGTTGCTTTTTCATTTCCTGCAACTGCTTTTGCAGATTCTAATGCTTTCTTAAATGCTTCTTTTTCTGCTCCATCCTCATAGTTTCCTAAGTCTTTTCCTTCTGCATCTTTAATAACCGCATTTAACTGTGACTTATCTACTTTTTCTGGCGCTGGCTCTGTTTCACTGATTCGTTTAATCTCAAATTTATCAATCTGTGGTCCTTTCCCTGTATCTGGTGCTGTGAAAGAAAGCATTCCCGCTCCATCTTTTTTCACATCCAGTTCAAACGTTGTTGTTTTTACTTGCAATGAATCATTTACGTTTGTATTAGCTACAGCTGTTTGTCCTGCTACAACATTTCCATCTTTTTCTGCCCACGCAAGTTTATTTGTATCCGAACCACTTCTATAAGTTAATTTCACTTCATACTTACCTGCTTTTGCTGTGTACGCATATTTGATATAGTCTTTAAATGCCAGACAGTTTACATATTTCCCATTGCTTGCCCAGTCTTCTGCTTTAATCTCCAAAGGCCAATTCGGATCCGAATCTGTATCATTGCTGTTAATCAATTCTGTCGCATACTCTGCTTCTAAAGTTTTTATTTCGTCTTTCTTGCTCGGGAACTCAAATGGGTTCTCTTCTGTATACTTGAAGTCTTCCGCTGCAAACGTCGCCTCAATCGCAACATCTGCACTTACATTTTTCACAGTGTATGTTGTGACTGCACCGACAGATGTTCCGTTTACTTTTACATCTTTTACTGTATATCCTTCATTAGGTGTGATAGTGAATGTTGCATCTGTTCCCGCTTCCACTTTGTCAGGACCATCAATCTTACCGTTTTCTCCTGCTGTCTTTGTCACTTTGTATTCTACTGTCTGCACATCTTTTGCTACGATATCAAACTTATCAAGACGTGGAGCTTTATTTGCTCCTCCCACAATTGTAAGGAGACCTTCTCCTGGTTCCTCCACTTCCATCTCAAATATCTGCTCATGGTACGCTCCTTGCGCTGCATCTGTTGCTCCTGCAGTTACATTGCCAGCCTTAATTTTTCCATCTGCTTCTGACCACTCAATACTATTTTTTGCATCACCACTCATGTAACGTAATGTAACAGTATATGTACCCGCTTTTGGTGCATTATAGTATAGTTTTACCTGATCATTTGCCTGTACATTATCTATGAGTTTGCCATTGCTTGCATTATTCTCGTTCATTATCTGTGCCGGCCAACCATTATCACCTTCTGCATTATTGACAATCTCCATCAACTCTGCTTCCAAAGTTGTTTTTTCATCTTTCTTAGATGGGAATTGGAATCTGTTATTCTCATTGTAGCTTCCATCGTCAACCGGTTTTCCATCACGAATGACTACTCTTGCAGGTGTGTTGAAGCCGGTAATTGTCCCATTTGTAGGTGTGTTTAATTCCACTGTAAATGATAAGTTGTCAACATCCACTGTTTTAATCTGAACTTCAAATTTTTTCTCGGTCTCACCTTCTGCAAATGTAAGTGTCCCCTTTGCATCTGCATCAAAATGATCCTGAATTGCACTTCCCGGATTCACTGCGTAATTTATGCTGGCTTCACCTTTAGAACCTCCGAGACGTTTTACCGTAAATTCAGCCTTTGACTCTTCATTTACTTCAAATGAAGAAACCTCAAAGTCAAACATACCTTTTTCTTCATTGTCCAAAACAAGCGCCGCATCTACCCCTGTCGCTTTATTTTTCGGAACAATTTTTAATGTATGTTCTCCATCTGTCAATGTATCTGACTCAAAAATTCTTTGCTGCAGCTTTCTGGAACTTCCGTGTGTGTCAATTGTCTCAACAAGCTTATCGTCAATATAAACATCCGCGGTTCCATGATTCGGGTCTACCGTTCCAAGAAGCCATACCTTTGTACCTTTGAATTTAACAGTCGCTTCTGTTCCATTTCCCGGATTTGCCCAGCGTCCTGTTCCTCCTGTATACGCTTCTCCTGTATCATTTCCCCAGCTTCCGCTAAATGTAAAGTCTTTGCTGGTATCTTCAATAATCTCAAGTCCTTCCGGAATACCATTTCCGAGGGCAAAATCTGCTGCCGCGCGATATACTCCTACTTCACTGATAATCGGCGCTTTATGTTCTGCTTTTTCCGATGTCTTCACTGTAATACGGAGTTTGTCCGCTTTCACAGGGCTCCTTCTGCAAAGTCTCTTTGCGCCAACTGTTTTTCCGCTTCCAAATACTTTCCATTCATCAGAACCATTCTTATATTCTACTTTGAACTCGCTGATCCTCTGTCCAAATTTAATTGCTTCCTCAATTGACACAACATCAAACTGTTTTGTCTCACCAAGGTTCACTTCCAATGTTGCCTCTGTTGCTTCTGTCTTATCATCTGTTGTCCAATATGTATCCTGATTACCGTCCAATACATTGTTCGGAGAGTATGCGATATCATTTCCTCTGACCTCGCTCGCGGTACAACTTACATTCTTTCCTGCCGCAATGTTGTTTGTAAATGTCTCTTTTACTGCATTTCCGAATTCTTTCACCCGATTAAGAATTGCATCATCCACCGTTCCCTTATTGTTCGGTGGGATATTCAAAAGCAATGGTGCATTACGTCCTACAGAACTGAAATACATGTTCGCTAATTGCTCCATACTCTTTGGAGTACTCTTTCCATTTCCCCAGAACCATCCCGAAGTAATGCGGGCATCCACCTCCGGTACTGTCCACTTATTTCCTTCTGCATAACCATTAGAAAAATGATCTGTCGGATCCCCCTTAAAATCATCCTCTCTTTGGCTTGGGTCATTTTTGATCTTGTTATCCTCTGTTAATATTGATTTTGACCATGTCTCATCTGCCGCTTCCCCATTTTCATTACCGATCCAACGCACAGATGCATATGGTCCTGCTCCAAATATCAAACATTCCTCGCCTTCATACTTTGTAATAGTCTCATACCATTTATCGATTGTATAATCCTGCGGATCTGCTCCACCGCCTTTGGCGCCATCCATCCAAATTTCTACAAATTTTCCGCCATTACCATATTTATTATTGCCTAAAATTTCTTTGAGTTGATTATTGTAAAATTCATTATAGTCTCCCGGCGAATTATTTCCGTAAGACGGCTCATGGATATCCCACGGCGACAGGTAAAGTCCCATATCAATATCTTCCTTCGTACATGCCGCTGAAATCTCAGCAAGGATATCTCCACCCATATTATCATAGTTCTTCTTTGCGTAATCCGTTGAAGCTACATCGTATGTTGTATATTCACTGTTCCACAAACAGAAACCATCATGGTGTTTTGCCGTAATAATCAATTTTTTGAATCCAGCCTCTTTGATTGTCTTCACCAAAGTCTCTGCATCAAAATTTTCCTTCAATGTAAAAAGTTGATTTGGATCTGTATCTCCATAATTGTCTCCCCATTCTTTCCCTGTAAATGTGTTCGGTCCAAAGTGGCAAAATGCAGCCAACTCATCTTTTTGGTACTTGTACTGACTGCTGTTCGGTACCGCTTTATCTTTTTCAGGTGCCGCAGTCTTTTTATCCGATAACTGCTCTTCTCCTACCATTGACTTCTCTTCCGCCGAAACAATCATCGTTCCAATCGGAACTGTCTGACCAATCATTACACCAGCCAACAAAAAACTAAGTATCTTTTTCTTTTTCATAACCTTCTCCTTTTCAGCAAATAATAAAATTACTCTTTCTTTATCTTAGCACTTTTATTTATTTTGCACAATATGTTTTTTTATCACGATAATCGTAATAAATATATTGTATATTTTTTATTTAAAAAAACTTTTATTTATGTAATTTTCATATATTTTATCTATCATTGCATTATCAAAGAATTGGTCACAAAAAAGGAGCTATTGCTCCTCAGATGATTTCTCATCTGAGGAGCAACAACTCCCATTCTTTTTCTTTTCTAATTTCAAATCGTGTTCTGCTTCTTTTGCTTTCATATTTTCCCTTATGATTGCAAATTTATTTTTCATGCGAAATGGGACATACATCATCTTTTGCCCCGTTTTCTTTTTTATGAAGTTCTCAAATTCCTCCTGCTTTCCTTCTACAAAGCATTTTCTCGGAAGCGGGTATAAATTATCCCCCTCAATCCCTATGTAATAATTATTTTCATCCATATACAAAGCAGCTACTTCCTTATAACTCTTCGAAAATCCTTTCGTCTCTCCACTATTTTTAATTCGAATCTCTCCATCTAAGAAAGAAGTATCCACTTCCCAGTCATTCTGATAAATTTCATCATTTCCTTTCAGCTGCATCACGCCGATATGATGTCTTGCAAATGAAAATATACACAACAAGATACCTATCACCAGACACATCCACATCGCCAAAGAGCCCCTCTCCATGCCGGTTCCTATAATCAGAAATCCTACACCGATAACAAACAGGCGAAACGTAGTCTTCGGATGATTTACACGAAATGAAAATTTCACAAATTCTTTTAAAAGCTCTTTTGTATGCTTTGTTTTGACTCTGTATTTTACTGTCATCTTTTCTCTATTCTTTCTGCTCTTTTTGACGCATTTTTAATTTCAATTTGGCAAGTGCCAGTTTGCAGTCACGCTCTGTCATGTTATTTTCACCTACTACATTTGTCTCTTCACCACTGGCGCTCTTGTTCATATCAACAACCCCGTCCAAATAGTCATTTACTACTACAAATTGCGCTACTGTACCATTAAAAGTAATCCCTGTAACCGGTATTCCTCGTGTGCCGATCTGTTCCATTGTATTTGTATAATCGACATGGCTGTTTCCCCAGCCATCACAGGAAAGGATTACACCATCTGCACGCATACACTCCGCCCAGACCGCTGCCCTTGTTCCTACAAGCATCTTATCTTCATTTCCATCCGGCGATCCGACTAACATCACGCCCATCAAATCCACATCTGTATCTTTTGAAACCACATCTAACAAAGGGTCTCTAAAATGATGTAACGACGTCTCTTTTGTCGAAGGACCAATTCCCATAGTTCACACCTCCTACTGCATAGACCGGATAATGCCATCCCGATATTCATTCGGTGTCAGGATAATCGGCATATTACCCATATCAATAATCGATTTTCCGCCTTCCACTCCTGAAGGCTCCTTTGCAAATAAATGTGTATCATACATCGCACCCTGACCAGCTACCTGCTTAATAATCAGCACGCGTTTCTTTCCCGTTCTCACAATGTCATGATATTCATGACGCTCCGTACACAAATCACCCTTGAACTTCTTCAGTTTGTCGCGATAACTTTGAATAAACTTATCGCACGCCCTATGAGCTGCTGTCGGTCCCGGTCTCTCCTGCCCCATTCCTGCAGCCAATGTCACATCAAATGATATAATCACATCGTTATCGCCAGGTGTTCCCGCACGGTTCAAATATAACATATCTTTCAAGTTACCCTCTGAAGAACCAAATTCATGTGTCTGTTTCCCGTTAACATCCACACCTGTTAAAATTACATACACACCCGTAATTGTATGTGTAATACCTTCTCCAATTTTCCCCAGCACTTTTGTGGAAATCGGAATAATATCCATCATCGTATTTGTCCAACGATCATGTTCGCCCGGCTTGATAATCTGTATGTCGATTTTTTCAATCAACGGTTCCGATTCTACAAACTCTTCGATCATCTCTTTGCTAACCGTCATCTTCCCATCGACTGTGATGTCATTGTGTTCTCCCCACTCCACTTCATTCATGTGGTAGGCTTTAATCACAAGACGTCTCAAATCTTTTATCTGTTCCTCCATAACTATTACACCTCCTGTTTGATGTATTTATTATATCAAAAAAGCAGATGCATTCGCATCTGCTTTTTTAAAGTTTTATTAAACTTTAGCTACATATTCGAATGGCAATGGAACAATCTTTCCAGGTGTCTGGATTTCTACTAATTGTTCTAATGTTGCTTTTACAATAGCTGTCTGTTGTTCCACATTGTTAGGAGCACCAGCATTAGCACCCATAGGTACCAACGGAGCCACCGCACGTGGTGTACCAGTTTGACGTACAACTGGTGGAAGAGCTGCAATAATAATTGTAGGAATTCCAGCTTCTTCAATCGCTCTCTGCACCAATACTGCAGAGCGGTGGCAAGTACCTCAGCCAGCGGTGAGGACAACTGCATCTACGCCCTCTTCTTTGAACATCTGAGCAATAGCCGGACCAGTCTCATGTTTAAATTTCTCCTGGTTTCCACCACCACCCATGAAACCTGCGTGTACAGGTGCACAAGCTTTGATAAATCCTTCTTTTGCTAATTCGTGAATTCTATCAATTGGGAACATACAGTTGATGTCTTTATTAACATCACCATTGTCATATCCACCATGAGAAACCATTAATTCACTTGATTTCATCTGGTCAGTAATTTTTCTCCAAGTAAAGTCACCTGCAAGGTTAAATCTCTTGTCTTCTTTGTGGTGTACACCAGCTGCTGTAGCAAGAGCAATTGTCATGTCTTTTAACTCTTTTGTTACAGGAGTCCATACCATCGGCGGAGTAATCGGAACGAAAATTTCTGATTGCATTCCTTTAACAGTTGTTAAACTCATTTCTTATACCTCCTTGTTATTCTCTTCATTTTTGGCACGCATTTCTTCCTGGCGCCTATTGTAGACATCTAGGTTACTGACATATTTATCATTGGCTTCCGGACCAAGCTGCTCTATAAAACTCATGTTCCATGCAACTTCCTGTCCTACCACAAGCGGATAGTCCGTAATCAGCATTCTCATCGGAATCTTCAAGTATCCAAGACGACCTTTTAAGTCTATTGCAACACAGCCGTCATGAACTTCCACAATTACGCCTTCCATCTTAATTATCTTATCGCCATATTTCATAATTCGTCACCTAGCTTTTAGTCGTATTTTTCTTTTCTCTTTTCACTCATTGGTAATGACTGTTCATTAGCAACTAACTCGATTGGTTTTCCAGTTACGTTAGAGATTAATTCTACGTTTGTAGATTTTACGTTTGGATTCCATTTCTTTTCAGCTTTCTTAACTTCTGTTCCAGCCATAGCATCTTTTAACATTGCAAGAGCTCTGATAGCATCTTCATGGCAAAGTGTGTTACATGCAAGAACTTCGTTTTCGATACCTGATTCAGATTTGTTGTTATCTACCATGTGAGTCATGTATTTGTTACCAACAACAAGTGCTCCCTGAACTGCACAGAATGACATACCAACTACAGGAACGCCTCTCATACCGATTTGTTCATGGTGGCTTGCAAAGTCAATGTGGTTGTTTCCGAAACCTTCTGTTGTAACGAAAGCTCCATCTACGTCTAATGCTTCTACCATCATACCAACACGTTTTGATACATAGAATTTTTCTGCATTGATCTGAGGAGAACCAACAAAGATAACTCCACAAAGGTCAACTTCTTCATCATGAAGTACTTCAAGAACAAGTGGCTCTCTCCAGTAATGTCTTGACATTTCTTTAGAAGCTGGTCCGATACATGTTAATGCATGGATACATCCGTCTAATACTTCCAATGGAGATACCATAACCGGAACGTTTCCTAAGTCAACGTTTGGTTTTCCGCCAAGAATACCAACTGGCTCAACCGGCAGGATTAAGTTGTCGTGCATAGCACCTTGTCCCATGATTTCTTTTACGATAACAACTTTTTTCTTTCCTGGTCTTCTTACTTGCTGGAATTCTTCTGTATCTACGATAAGAGATTCATCAAGTTTCTTCAATGCTTCTCTGATTTCCTGAGTGATCACATCTGTTGCTGTATGAGCAGCTAACGGACCTGGTCTTTCCATGTTTGTTCCTTCTTTGATAACCACTTCAGTTTTAATGAAGATTTCACCTTTTTCAGGTGCACCCGGACGTCCCCACATAATGTTTTCGTCTAAGTATCCTTCTGAAGAACCAAACTCACCAATCTGAACACCATTTGCATCTGTACCTGTTACCATCATAACAACGCCGTCAAGCACTCTTGTAGCACCTGAACCGATTTCATCATCGCCGTCTTTTGTAGCGATTGGCTGAACATCCATGATTGTTTCTGAATATGTGTGGTACTGTTCTGGTGTAATAATATCAATCTTTAAGCTGTTAACAAGTTCCTGTGAAGCTACTGCTTCTTCTTCAATTCCTTCACGGATGTAAAGAGTTGTTCCCTCGATCTTTGTCTCTGGTCCTCTCTTAACTTCTGTGATGTTGAAGTGTTTTCTTGTAAGTGTTCTAACAACTTTTACTTCTTCATTGTTTGCTGCTGCCGGAGCTGCTTCAACTGCTGCTACAGCTTCTGCTGGTACTTCTACTGCCTGAGCTGCACCTGTACCGATTCCCATTGGTAACTCGATATCGATATCTTTACCTTCTCCAATATGAATCTTTAATGTTCCACCTGATACTGTTGTTGTAGCTGTTGCTGGAACTGCTGCTACTGGAGCTGCTGTTTCTTCCACAACTTCCTCTGCTGGTGCTGCCTCTACCTGCACAGCATCGATAACATCAGCTGTAACCGGTGTAAGAGAATCACAAGTTTTTGTAAGTTTTGCACCTAAGATCTGTTCGATAGTTAAGCAACCATCTAAATTTAATAGCCCTGAATCCACCAAATCATCAAAAATTGTTGGATCTTCTAAGTTTTCTGGGCCAATTGTAATACCTGCTTCTGCTCTACAGCATAATACTGCAGGATCCTTTGCATGTTCTTTACATGTTTCGGCTGTAATTGACATAATTTCTTACCTCCTTATTTTGTTTGTCCTCGGGTTTCCCCAGTGTATATATCCCAATCACTCTTCCGTCTCCGCAAAGATGATTCATCTAAGTTCTGGAAAATCGGGGGTTTTCCACGTGATTCGGCTGGTGATAGTTATACCGTTATCTAAATATCTTGTTCTACTTTTTTAGACACTCTTAAGTATCTGTAAAGCGGATGTCCAATTGTTCTCATCACGTGATCTGTCTGATGGAATACTTTCAAGCCCATCTTCGGCGCAGATCCCATAACTGTATTGGAACAGTCAGAGCAGTTACCAATTACTATATATTCACATTTATCTTTCTTAAACTGCATGCTGTTTTTAACTTGTCCAGGACAATTTCCCGGTCTTTCACATTTCAAAGCGCCGTTCTTCATCTCTGCCGCCTGTTTGCATCTTGCCACAGAAACAACTTTTGCATTCATCTTTTCTGCGATATCACGCATACGCGCTTCGTCTCCACCGCACGCACAGACAAGAAGTCCGATTGTTGCTCCGTGAAGATCAGGGAATTCCATTGTCACGATAATTCCACCTGTTGTCTTTGTAATCGGCGCATCAAATGTAGTTGCTTTTCCTGTAAACGGTCCGCCCATGATGATCTCACCATATACTCCATCAATACCGCCGGCTCTTTCAATAAGCTCTTCCACAGATGTTCCTACCGGAACGTCCATAAATACATGTGGCTGATTTCCACCGTTAAGCTTACCGATTACTGTAAGATTCTTACTGAAGCAAGGCTTTCTTTCATCAATTGCTTCTGCAACTCTTGCGAGTGTTTCCACATTGATAACGATAGATTTTGCTGCTGAAGGAAGCTGTGTCGGATCAAGTTCGATTCCAAGACACTCTCTTACAACTGCTCTTTCTTCGCCCATCGGATAAATGTCCGGCAGTAAATGAATAGAAATTGCAGGTTCATCCTTCAAAGCTTCTTTCAATGTCTGAACTGCTTTTGTATTTTTCTTTTTAATTGCAAAAATTGCTTTCGCAGCATTCGAAATCTCCATACTGTATTTCACACCGCGGATTACTTTGTCACATTCTTCTTCAATCTGCTGAATGTTGTGACGAAGTCCCGGTTCACACTCTGCTGCATTAATCAAAATATATCCACCTTCAAGGTCTGTGCCAAGTTTTACTCCTGTTGGGAATCCGGCACCACCCATACCAACTACTCCGGCAGCTTTCACCATATCAAGCTTGCTTCCTTCTTCAATTGGTACGAATTCATCTTTCTGTTCCTCGTCCGGTTTAATAATGATTCTGTCTTCCGTCACTTCAACAACTTCACCGTATGCACTGGAAAAAATATTAGCGCCAAGCCCTGTTGGTGTTGCAATCAGAGTTCCTTTTTCCACTCTGTCGCCGGCTTTTACAATCGCTTCACAAGGTGCACCTACATGTTGTCTTAGTAGAATCTGTAAATTTCCCATGACAATCTTCTCCTTTATATTTTATTTTTATATAAGTAAAAGCCGAGTACCCTCTGCTCACTTATTTATTGTTATAGGTTTTTTCTATATATCAGACCTCTTTTTCTGTTGGTCTTTTTTTTAACACTTTTTTGGCGGAGGCATGTGGGAATCGAACCCACCCGGGACGCTCTTAACGCCCCACACTGGTTTTGAAGACCAGGAGGCACACCAGTCACCCAACTACCCCCATATCATATTTCGTTGCTCACTAACTTTATCACAATTTTCCGCAGTTTTCAACACTTTTTAGACATTTTTTATTAAATTTATTTTAGCAAAATTTCATTGACTTTTCAAGCCTTTTGGGACATAATAGTGTATATAAACTGAACTAGATACTAGAATATAGTCTAATCGTTAGTTTTTTATCATTTCTTACCTTATTTTAGAGATGTTATGATTCAAAAAATCCGATCAGGCACTCTTTGCCAGATGACAATTTATAGTTATTTTCTATAATTGAATGTAAGCACAGTCACAGACTGCTCAATCGGAGACCAATTAGAGATATGACTAGTATGTGTATTCAGAGCAAGCATTAAACAAAAATAAAAAGAAAGAAGGTTGTATATTATGAAATTACAAGCCAACGTAAATTTTGATCGTTTTGAAGCACAACTTCAAGTAGTAGACGCTCATACTGTGGGAGAATTTTGTAGAGTCGTAATCGGCGGCTTCCCGGAACCTGAAGGAAACACAATGATCGAAAAGAAAAAATGGATGGAACACAACTACGATCACGTTCGTACAGCATTGATGTTCGAGCCAAGAGGACATCATGATATGTTCGGTGCTTTCCTTTGCGAGCCAGTGAACAAAGAAGCAGACTTCGGTGTAATGTTCATGGATACAGGCGGATACTTAAACATGTGCGGACACTGTACAATCGGTGCTGTCACTGTAGCCATCGAAGCTGGTTTAGTAGAATCTCACGAAGGAGAGAACTCTGTTGTATTGGATGCTCCTGCAGGACTTATCCGCACAACAGCAATCGTAAAAGACGGTAAGGTAGAAAATGTCACATTAACAAACGTTCCTGCATTTGTTTACAAAGAAAACCTTTCTGTTACAGTTGACGGACAGGAAATTCCATTTACAATTTCTTTCGGTGGAAGCTTCTTTGCATTAGTCGACACAACAAAATTAAACATCGGAGAGATCAATCCAAAGACAGTTCCTGAGTACACCAAATTAGGAATGAAGATGATGGAAATCATTAACAAAGAGATTCCGGTAAAACATCCATTGCTTGACATTGATACAGTTGATCTTGTAGAATTCTACGGACCAACTCCAAATCCTGACAAAGCAACTATGAGAAACGTTGTTGTATTCGGAGATGCTATGGCTGACCGTTCTCCATGCGGAACAGGTACAAGTGCAAAACTTGCTACACTTCATCACTGGGGAGAGATCAAAGTAGGCGAAGAATTTATCTACGAAAGCTTTATCGGAACAACTTTCAAAGGTGTGATCAAAGAGACTACAAAAGTTGCAGATTTTGATGCTGTCATCCCAATGATTACAGGAAGCTGCTACTTGACAGGTGTTGGAACATATCTCATTGACGGAACAGACCCATTGAAATATGGTTTTCAGGTAGGCTAGTCTAGACAGCACAAAATAATTCTGTTATAATTTATAAGAATGATAAAAGCGGATTATCTCAATCCGCTTTTATTTTGTCATTTTGAAACAATATTAATTTTTAAGAAGGAAGTGAAATTACATGCCAAGAAAACGCCAATCTACAAAAAGCCGCATCGTCAAAGCCGCATGGAATCTATTTTACAAAAACGGATACGATGCCACTACTGTAGATGACATCATTGCTGCATCCAAGACTTCAAAGGGAACTTTCTATCACTATTTCAAAGGAAAAGATGCTCTTTTAAGTTCTTTGTCTAATCTATTTGATTCTAAATATGAAGAATTAGCCGGAGTAATAGACCCCAATCTTCCCTCTTATGATAAACTGATGTTTTTAAATCAAGAATTATTTTATATGATAGAGACGAGTGTAGATATCCATTTGTTGGCATCACTCTACTCCTCGCAGCTGGTCACCAAAGACAAAAAATCGCTGCTCGATAAAAAACGATTCTATTACACATGGATTACAGAGATTATAGAAGATGGGATTCAAAAAGGAGAGTTTGCCTCTACAAGCACTACAAGCGAACTGGTAAAGATTTACGCTATGTTTGAGCGGGCATTGATTTATGACTGGGTTCTTTGCAAAGGAAAGTATTCACTGTCCGAATACAGCCAGAAACTGCTCCAGCCAGTTTTAGAACGCTTTAAAATCGGGTTTGAACAAGAATAGATTGTGCACAAGCACAATCTATTCTTTCTTTTACACCATACATTCGTGTATCTCTTCTTCTTCAATTCCAACTCTTTTCATTATCTCCTGCACCTTTTCGCGCTCTTTTAGATCCGCGCACCAGGAAAGTCCGCACCCAGCTGAGATTTCCCGCGGAACCGGAATCAATCTTCCCGGAACCTGATGCTCTTTACAGCATTTTTCCATCGCCATCGCATCTGCGGTTGTATGAAATGTCACGATTAATTTTAACTCTTTTTTTCTCATAAATCTATTCTTCCTCTGCCAATTCTTCTATCGCCCTGATTGCAGTTTCCACTTCTTCCTCTGTATTATAATGGGAAAAACTGAATCTGACTGCACCTTGTTCTACCGTTCCTAACGCCTCATGCATCAGTGGCGCACAATGCGCCCCAGGTCTTGTGCTGATTCCATACGTCACAAGCAGTTCGTCACTCACTTCCGAAGAATCATATTCTCCAATATTCAGCGTCACAATCGGACAACGATTTTCTGTATCAAAATCACCGTACACCTTCACTCCAGGAATATTTTTCACGCCACGATAAAACTTCCACATATGTTCCAGTTCCCGCTTACGAATCTTTTCAATCCCTTCTGTTTTCAGATAAGAAAGTGATGCATGCAGACCTGCAATTCCATGTCCGTTCAACGTTCCTGCTTCCAACGCTGTCGGCATCTCAGCCGGATGCTTTTTATTATACGTCTGCACACCGCTTCCGCCGGTTTTCAAAGGTCGTACTTTCACGCCTTCTCTTACATACATCCCTCCGGTTCCCTGCGGTCCAAGAAGACTTTTATGCCCGGTAAAGCACAAGATATCAATATGCATCTCCTGCACATCGATCGGGTATACTCCCGCTGTCTGAGAAGCGTCCACAACAAAAAGAAGCCCATGCTTTTTCGCAATCTCTCCGACTCTCTTGATATCTATCATATTTCCTGTAAGATTCGATCCATGTGTACAGATAATAGCTTTCGTGTTCTGACGGATCTCGTGTTCTATCTCTTCATAAGAAATATTTCCTTTACGGTCGCTTTTCACAATGCTCAATTCGACTCCACGCTCTTCCATCTCATACAACGGACGCAAGACGGAATTATGTTCCAGCATTGTCGTGATCGCATGATCCTTCGGATTCAAAATCCCTTTGATCGCAATATTGAGTGATTCTGTAGAATTACTTGTAAACACAATCTGTTTTGGATTTTCCGCGTCAAAGAAATCTGCGAGTAATTCTCTTGTATCATAGATTACTCTCGCAGCGCTCAAAGACGCTTCATTCGCACCTCTCCCTGCATTCCCCATTGAATTCATTGCATGCATGACTGCCTCAGCAACTTCTTTTGGTTTTCGCATTGTCGTTGCGGCGTTATCCATATAGATCATTCTCATTCCCCCACTTTCTGCAAACACTGTGCCTTCTGCCTGTAAATCTCTTTTACGGTCTTTACAAATTTTTCCGACAAATGAGACAACTGAAAACTCCTGTTATACACAACGTTGATATCTCTCTTTCCATCTTCTTTTGTAAGTGGAAATCCCAAAATTGCTCCTTCTGCAATTTCTTCTTCCGCCGCAAGTCTGGAAATGATCGACACTCCCATTCCATTACTCACTGATTTTTTGATCGCTTCCTGATTCTCCATGCTCGCCACAATGTTGAGTCTGCCAATCTCAACTCCACTTTTCTTCAATTGCTTTTCCGCTTCTTTTCGCGTGCCAGAACCCTCTTCTCTCATAATCAGCGGCTCCTGCAAAATCCATCTAGTATCACTGGACGTCTCCTGCAATTTCCGGAATTTCTCATTGTTCGGAGCGATGATGATCAACTCATCCTGATAAAACGGAACATATTTGCAATGTTTCTTATCTATGACCGTCCCTGTAAAGCCGATATCCACTGTATGATTCAGTACTTCCTCCACCACTTTGGCGCTGTCTGTCTCAATGACCTTGAACTGCTCATTCGGATATTTCTCATTGAATTTCACAAGAATCTCCGGAAGCAGATATTGTGCCGGTATCGTAGACGCCGCAATCGTAATACAGTGTTCTTCTTTCTTTTCATTCTCCAAAAATGTCTTTTCAATTTTTTTCTGCAGCGCAACAATCTGTTTTGCAGAATCATACAATAGTTTTCCCTCTTCTGATAATTTTACTTCTTTTGTATTTCTTACAAACAATCTGGCATTCAATTCTTTCTCCAGACCGGCTATGTGAGCGCTGACAGTTGGCTGTGTCAAGAACAGCTCCTTTGCCGCTTTTGAGAAGCTTTCCCCCTCCGCAACATGTACAAAAGCCTCCAATTGTTTTAAATTCATACGTAAGCTACCCTTTCACTCTCTGTTCCATTCTTCTTTGTCACTTTGATACTATCCATATATTCCAAGATTGGTTTTGCACTTTTTCTGCTTGTCCCAAGGAGATCCCGAACCTCTGCAATCGTAATCAACGGATTCTCTTTCAGTCGGTTCTGAATGACTTCTTTCGCTTTCTCAATAATGCTTTTCAAGGTGTAAATATCCTCCGTGATCTTCACCACAATATCCTCATCAATCAGTAACAGCATGATATCTTCTACTTCTTCCCGTTTTATATTCCCAAAAGAAATCTCTGAAAATCTTTGAAAATCAAACTGTACCTTTTCAAATTGTTTCTGAACCGTCTTCAATACCTTTTCATAAACCGCATCTTTTCGCACTTCAAATTCCGGGAGCTGCAAAAATTCCTGATGACGTTTTAAAGCACCTTCCTCTGACAGCATCTCCACATACAAATCAAATACGTTTAATTTTACCTTTTTCATATAAGTCATATGGATCTCTGCTTTTTTCATTCCATACCGATACGGATATTTTTCATGATAACCGCAAAGCGCTTCCGTCAGCCGGTGACGCATATTCTGTTCATGTATCGTATGCCACACATATGTATCCTTCTTCATACGAAATACTTTCACAATGCCCTGCTGTTCCAAAGACTGTACATCTTCCGTCACCTCTTCCATCGAAAGCGCCGTCAGTTTCGCAAGCTCTGTCACAGTAATCATCGTCTCCTCATGTGACTTTACGTGCAGTTCAATGACATCTTCCGAAGATCCGGATTCTTTTCTCTGCAATTCCTCAATCGCATCTTTGTCAAATCGTTTCTTTTTCTTCGGATTTGGTTCTAAAACAATTCCGCCCCCGATGGTCTCCATCGGAGAATAAAAACGCACTACAAACTTGTCCCCTCTGCGAAGTGCAATCTCCTCTTCCAGTCGAAGCTGTACAAATCCACTCTCTCCCGGTCCAATCTCTTCTTTGTCAAGCAGCACCGCTCGGCAGAGAATCTCGCTTGTACCGGTAAACAAATGCAGTCTTGTATGGTTCGTCAACACACGCATAGATGACGGCAGCACATTTAGTTTCACGTCTAAAAGCATCGTATTTTTCATGTTGTTTGGCGGCGCAAGTACACACCCTCTCCGAAGTTCACTTTTTTTCACATTCGACAGATTGATTGCAACACGCTGTCCCGCATAGCATTTCTCTACATCCTGCCCATGCACTTGAATATTTCGTATCTTACATTCTTTTCCAATCGGATATACCTGCAGATTATCCTCTTTTGAAATCGTTCCCGCAAGCAATGTCCCGGTAATGATCGTTCCAAATCCTGACAGGCTGAATACACGGTCAATCGGCAGACGCGGAATCGTATTCACATCTTTTTCTACCACTTCTTCCGCAGTCAGTCGCTCGATAACCTCTATAAGCTCTGGTATCCCCTGTCCGGTCGCTGCCGACACTTCCACGATCGGCGCCTGTTCAAGGAATGTGCCTTCCAATTCTTCTTTAATCTCTTCTTTGACAAGCTCCAGCCAATCTTCTTCGACCAGATCACACTTATTCAACACAAGAATACTCTTTTCGATTCCAAGCTCTCCTAAAATGTCCATGTGTTCACGTGTCTGTGGCATGATTCCCTCATCTGCAGCAACAACAAGCATGACAAGATCCATACCGACAACTCCCGCAACCATGTTGTTGATAAACCGCTCATGTCCAGGAACATCGATAATTCCGACACGATCTCCGTTTTTCAAATCAAAATATGTGAATCCCAAATCGATCGTGATCCCTCTTCTTTGTTCCTCTTCCCACCGGTCTGTATTTCGACCGGTGAGCGCTTTTATCAAAGTTGTTTTACCGTGGTCAATATGACCGGCTGTTCCAATAATAATATTTTTCATAATCAGGTCGTAAGCCTTTCTATTTTCTGTAACTGTTTAAAATATGCAAAATTCTGGATCCCAATTGTTCTGACATCTAAGAAAATTTTGTCATTCATCGTTCTCGGGATAATCGGCACAGGAAGAAAACGCATGTATTCTTCCAACTCCACTGTCGACATTCCAAGCGGCTTGATCGTCACTGCCATGCTCGGAATTCGTTCAAGCGGCAGGGATCCTCCTCCGATTTGTGAATGACACTCCTCCAGTTCAATCTCCGCATGTAAAGAAAGAGTATTCAGCAGACGTCTCAGACGCTGCGCCTCTTTTTTCACCTCTTCAAATGGTTTCGTCATCATCTGAAGAACCGGTATATTTTGTACCGCTCTTTCTTCGGACAAATATTCTTTCAAAACGACTTCCAACGCAGATGCCGTAAATTTGTCAATTCGCAGCGCACGCATCAATTGATTTTGTTTCATCCTGTCAATATATTTTTTCTTTCCGACAATGATGCCTGCCTGTGGTCCGCCTAAAAGCTTGTCTCCACTGAAGCACACGACATCGGCGCCATTTCGAATAGAATCCTGAACGGTCGGTTCGTAGGTGATGCCGTATTTACTCAAATCAATCAGAACACCGCTTCCAAGATCTTCAATCACCGGAAGGTCATGCTTTTCCCCCAGTGGAACCAGTTCATCAATTCCAACCGACTCGGTAAATCCCACGATTCGGTAATTACTTGTGTGTACTTTCAAAAGTGCTGTCGTCTCCTCCGTAATCGCATTTTCATAATCAGCGAAATGGGTCTTATTAGTTGTTCCAACTTCTACAAGTGTCGCACCGCTTTGCTCCATCACATCCGGAACCCGGAATTTTCCACCGATTTCAACAAGCTCTCCTCTTGAGACAATCACCTCTCCGCCTTTTGCCATCGTACTTAAAATAAGCATCACTGCAGCGGCATTATTATTGACCGCAATCGCCGCCTCCGCACCGGTTACCTTGCATAGCAGCTCTTCAAAATGTGAATACCGCTCTCCACGTCTTCCCGCTTCCAGATTATATTCGAGATTTGAGTATCCTGTCGCAATATCAGAAATATGTTTCATATGCTTTAAACTGATCGGTGCACGTCCCAAATTCGTGTGCAGAATCGTTCCTGTCGCATTGATGATTTTTTTCATATTTGGATTAAAAATTTTCTCTGCCTGCAGCCTGATCTGCTCTATCAAATTTTGAACCTGTTCTCGTGCTTCCTCTTCTGAATCACATTTTTCAATAAACTTACGGAGTCTGTCCATCTCCACTCGAATGGCATCTATCACAATATCCCTTCCGTAAACTTCTATCATTTGCTTTATTTTCTCATCTTCGAGCAACACGTCCACTTTTGGTATGCTGCGGTATAAAAGATTCTTATCCATCTCACTTGTTCTCCTAATATAAGCGAATCAATTTATCGCCTTTTTCTACTACTTTCCCTATAATCGACACCTTTGTGTCCATATTTTTTTCTTCAAACGCTTTCATAATATCATCTACATATTCCGGTGACACACTGATCAGAAGTCCTCCCGAGGTCTGCGGATCATACAGAAGATCAATATAGTGTTCTTCTACATGTTCCATATCGACCATCTCTGCGGAATATTCCCGATTCTTATATGCCCCTGCAGGAACCAGTCCCATCTTTGCATAGGAAACAGCTTCCTCCAAATATGCAATATCTTTTACCTGAAGTTCAAATGTCACATCACTTGCAGATGCCATCTCCACACAATGTCCAAGCAAACCAAAGCCTGTAATATCCGTACACGCTGTCACCGGATAATGCTCAACGACTTCTTTCCCTTTCTTATTGAGAGATGACATAACTGTAATCGCCTCTTTGATCGCTGCTTCAGATGCCATCTCTGCCTTGATTGCAGTGTTGACAATACCACTTCCAATCTGCTTTGTCAGGATCAGTACATCTCCCGGTCTGCTTCCATAATTCTTAAAAATCTTATCTGGATGCACAAACCCAGATACGCACAATCCGTATTTCGGTTCATCATCCTGCACCGAATGTCCCCCCACAAGAACAGCACCGGCTTCTTTTACTTTATCCGCGCCTCCTGCGAGAATCTCCCCCAGTATCTCAGGGTCGAGACAATTCGGGAATCCCACAATGTTCAATGCAATCTTCGGTTCCCCTCCCATCGCATATACATCACTTAATGAATTTGCTGCTGCAATCTGACCAAACGTATACGGATCATCGACAATCGGAGTGAAGAAGTCAACCGTCTGGATCATTGCAATCTCATCTGTCACTTTATAAATCGCAGCATCGTCTGATGTTTCGATTCCCACGATCAAATTATCGTCTTGGAATTTTGGCAGCTTACCCAGAACCTGGGCAAGGGTCTCAGGACCTATCTTTGCTGCTCACCCCGCCGTCTTTGTCATCTGTGTCAGTTTCACATCATACCTCATATATCGTATTCTCCTTCTCTTCCTCTTTTGTTAAGGCTTTACAATCTTGTCTGCCTCTGCCATCTTTTCCACGATCGTGTACATATTTGTCACACTTCCGACCTGAATCTTCTCAGTGAGACCATAATAGTTCAGGCAGGTTCCGCAAGTTAAGATCTCTACTCCCTGTGCCTCAAGACTCTTTAAATCTTCGAGTGAATCTGAGCCTTCCGCAGTGAGTGTGGCTCCACCGTTGTAAAACAGCATTGTCTTTGGCAGTTTTTCAAGCTGTGTGACAGCAAAAAGGAAACCTTTGATCAGCACCTTTCCAAGTTCGTCATTTCCATTTCCCATACGGTCAGAATTGATTACGATCACCGTATTTTCTCTCTGATCCGGCACACAGACCGTCTCTTCTTCACTTTCCTTTGCTCCATTCATAAGAATCGTAATCTTAAATTCTTTTTCTGCTGTTTTTTCAGAAGTAACTTTAGCTCCCGCACTCGATGCCATCTTTGTCACATTCTGGACTGCGATTTCATTGTCAACCAACACTTCTATCGTCTCTTTACCGTTCACTTCCTGCATTGCTTTTTTTGTTTTAATTACCGGAATCGGACAGTTGTCTCCAATTGCATTTACTTTTAACATCATTCTCTCCACCTTTTCTTTTTTTCTTGTCAACTTTCCTACATTCTTCACTTATAGAAATATTCTATCACTAAACCGACAGAAGGTAAACTGATTTTGTTAAAATTTTGTTTATTTTTTTAATTTAATAAATCTATACAAGCCTTGAAATTATTGGTATAATTGGGAGTACTGTAGACCGTAGTCTATATTCAGCAATTGCAATATTGAAAATTATATGAGATGATAGTTTTAAGACAAAAATTTCTTTGTTAATAGAAAGGATTACAATATTATGTGGATAGCAGATGGATGGAAAGATTATGAAGTGATTGACACTTCCAACGGAGAAAAGCTGGAGCGCTGGGGCGATTATCTTTTGGTAAGACCGGATCCTCAGGTAATTTGGGACACAAACAAAGCTCACAAAGGCTGGAGAACTATGAATGGTCATTATCACCGCAGCAAAAAAGGAGGCGGCGAGTGGGAATTTTTTGATTTACCACAGCAGTGGCAGATTCATTATAAGAGCCTTACTTTCAATTTAAAACCATTTAGTTTCAAGCACACCGGACTTTTCCCGGAACAGGCGACGAACTGGGACTGGTTCTCAGAGAAGATAAAAAAAGCCGGGCGCCCAATCAAGGTACTGAACCTCTTCGCTTACACGGGAGGAGCCACTCTTGCGGCAGCTGCTGCAGGTGCACAAGTCACACATGTGGACGCATCAAAGGGAATGGTTACATGGGCAAAAGAAAATGCAGTCTCATCAGGACTGAAAGACGCTCCGATCCGCTGGCTTGTAGATGACTGTGTCAAGTTCGTGGAGCGTGAAATCCGCCGCGGTAACCATTATGATGCAATTATTATGGATCCTCCTTCCTACGGACGCGGACCAAAAGGAGAGATCTGGAAGATTGAGGATGCAATTCATCCACTAATTAAATTGTGTACACAGATTTTATCGGACAACCCGCTGTTTTTCTTGATCAACTCTTACACAACAGGGCTCGCTCCTGCCGTATTGACTTATATGCTTGCAACGGAATTGAAACGCTTCAATGGGACAGTTGATTCACAGGAAATCGGACTTCCGGTAACTGAGACCGGACTTATACTTCCTTGCGGTGCCTCCGGGAGATGGGAATCGAAGTAATATAAAAAAAGATTGCACACGCAATCTTTTTTTAATCCTCTTTTATATATTTCACCATCTCTTCCAGTGTATCAAGCTTCATCCAGATTATCTCTTCCAACTCTTTTGGCGGCTGCACAAGGTCTGGAACTGCTACAACTCGAAGTCCCGCTGCCACCGCTGAACGAATTCCCGCCGGCGCATCCTCAAATGCAACGCTCTCCTGCGGCAACACTCCAATCGCCTCACAAGCTTTCTCATAAATCTCTGGATCCGGTTTAGAATGGCTCACCATATCGCCAAACACAAATCCGTCAAAATAGTCATACACCTTTGCTTCTTTTAAAAGTCTGGAAGCATAATCTCTTCTGGAGGATGTCGCCACAGCAAGACGATATCCCTTTTCTTTTCCAAGCATAATCAGCTCTTTCGCTCCCGGCTTCACTGCAAGACCTTCGCTGTCTACAATCTCACGGAACACCACTCTCGTCCTTGCCGTAAATTCCTCATGTGGAAACTTCGGGTCGATATGTTTCAAAAAATAATTTTTCCTGCTGACCACATTCATTCCGAGCGTATTATAGATATGTTCTCCGATATTTCCATATCCCATCTCGCACCCTACAATATTCCAGGAGCGCTGTACTACTCGCTCCGAATCAAAAATAAGTCCATCCATATCAAATATGAATGCTTTCATCTCCATGCTGCCGCTAACACCTTTATTCTTCAAAATTAATACTTTCCTCCGTTGCATCATTCAGATAAGTCACTACATCTTCTAATTTTGCGAGGACTTCCTGTCGCTCCTCCCAGTCTTCACCGACCATCTCCTTGTTTACAAGACATTCTTTTACATGTTTCAAATTGTGAATTAAGTTTTCGTTCATATCGATGCCTCCCTTCGCTTCGATAAACACTCCCGTAACTTCATACCACTATTTTACTACGAATTTGTACTTCTTTCAACAAGGCGATGCAAGGTTCGTCTCAACAAAATAATCGAAATTACCATCGCAATAATCTCTGCGACCGGGAACGATATCCAAACTCCTGTCACACTGAGAAATCTCACTAACATAAGTGATACCGGCACTATGATGACCAATTGACGCAGCAAAGACACCACAAGTGATTCCACACCTCTTCCAAGCGCCTCAAACACACCCGCAAACACCGTGCTGACCGCCGAAAAAATAAACCCGGTTCCAATGACGCGAAGCGCCGTTTCTCCCATTGTCATCATCTCATCTCCCGCCTTGAATAGTTCCAGAATCGGTCTAGGCAGCAGCACAAACAACATCGTCCCTAAAATCATAATGACTCCCGACACCAGCACACTCACTTTGATCGTCTCCTTCAGACGGTCGTATTGTTTTGCTCCATAGCTGTAGCTGATCATCGGACGCATTCCCTGAATCACTCCGTTTCCAGGCATATATACAAACGACTGCAGTTTGAAATAAATTCCAAGCACTGCCACTCCCACCTGAGAGATCGCCGCAAGGATTCCATTTAAAATTCCAATCAAAACAGATGGCAGTGACATCATAATCGTGGACGGAATCGCTACGACATAAAGCTGGCTTACAATTGTCTTATCCAAACGAAATCCTTTAAACCGGATCTTGATTTCTTTACATCTGGCCACAAACAAAATCACAGAACAGATACATGCTGCAAATTGCCCGATCACCGTTGCGATCGCCGCTCCTTTTACCCCGAGTGCCGGGAATCCGAAATAGCCGAATATCATGATCGGATCTAAAATAATATTGATAATCGCACCGAGTGCCTGCATCGCCATCGGAATCACCATATTTCCACAGGACTGAAACATCTTTTCGATCGCAATATGGAACAAACTTCCGGAGGAAAGGCAGATGACGATATATGAATATTCACATCCCCACCTCAGCACGTTTTCATTCTGTGTAAACATCTGCAAGAACGGCTTCGTCAAAAAAATTCCAACCAGTATAAAAATAATCGCATGAATCGCCGTAAAGAAAATTGTATGAGCAGCAATGCGGTCTACCCGGTCTTGATTTTTGGCTCCCAAATTTCTTGCAATGCCTGCATTTGCCCCCACTCCAAGTCCTACCGCAACCGCCAAGACAAGATTCTGCAAGGGATATGCAAGGGAAACTGCCGTCAGCGCTTCTTCACCCAATCGCGCAACAAATATGCTGTCCACTATATTGTACATAGACTGGATCAGCATCGACACCATCGGCGGTACTGCCATAGACATCAAAAGCGGAAATACCGGTTTGGATTCCATTGGGTTTTTCATCGTTCTACCTCCTCTTTGAGCACTTCATAAATATAAGAAATCGGCAATCCGACAACGTTATAATAGTCTCCTTCTATCTTATCTATATGGATTGCAAACCTCCCTTGGATTCCATACGCCCCCGCTTTGTCCATGACATTTTCATGTTCGATATAGTCTGTGATTTCTTCTTCACTCATCGGATTTACAAATACTTCCGTGCACACTGCATGATTGACTGTCCGGCAGTTTCCGAACTCATCAAAAATCAAAATCGCAGTCCCGGTATAAACCTGATGTGCTCTTCCTTGCAGACTCTGAATCATCGCAAATGCATCTTCTTTTGACTTTGGTTTGCCCAAAATCTTTCCATCCAAAGCTACAACCGTATCGGCTCCGATCACGATCACATTTTCTTGTTCCAAACTTTGCGCGACATCCTCAGCCTTCAAAAGAGACAGTTCTTCTACAATCTCATCCGGTCGCTCACTTTGATAAACCTCTTCCTTTTTGCTCACCTGAATTTCAAATGTAAATCCAGCCTGTTTCATCAACTCACTTCTTCTTGGTGATGCTGAAGCAAGCACAATTCTTTTTTTTCTCATTTTCTCCCCCTTTTTGGCAATAGAATCGAACTCAAAATTCCCACAGCCAAGCCGAAAATTGCAGGTATGATCCACACTAACTGTTCTTTATATAACGGCAGACTCTTTAAAACAGTTGTAATCACGCCCATTTTTACCCCAAGCGTTCCTAATATATAGAAAACGCTTGTCAGTCCTGTCATCAGAATCGTAACCGGATAGACAAATCTCCATTTTGCGATCCACGGATGCAAAAATGCCAATACAATCAATACGATTGCCATCGGATAAATCGTCTGCAAAATCGGAACTGATACTTTCAAAATATTACTCAGTCCAAGATTGGATACCAGAAAACTTATTCCGGCAAAGACAGCGCTCCATACAATATACGGAACCTTTGGAATCAGTTCTTTGAAATATTCACTGCAGCAGCACAATAAACCGACACATGTATTTAGACATGCAATCAGAAAAATAACTCCGAGCAGAACAAGTCCTGCCTGTCCAAATATTTTCTGCACAACATATGTCAGAACCTGCGCACCATTTTCCCCGTTCTGATACGTTCCACTCACCATCGCTCCGATATAGCAAAGCGCGCTGTATATTGCAAGCAGGAGTCCACCTGCAATCAGACCTGCCTTCATCGTCTCCTTGACAACTGCCCGCTCCTCAGTCACTCCTTTGGCACGAATTCCGAGTGCGATTACGATTCCAAAGTTCAATGCTGCAATCGTGTCCATCGTCTGATAACCTTCTAGAAATCCTTTTACAAAGCTTCCTGCCTGATATGCCTCTGTCGACGCCCCAAAGCTTCCTGATTTAAAAAACAGCGCCCGCACAAATACGATAAAAATCAACGCAAGCAGACATGGAGTCAAAAATTTTCCCAAACATTCTGTCAATTTTTCCGGTTTCAAAGCAATCAAAAATGCCACGAAAAAGAACGCCGCTGAATAGATCAGCTGTACTTTCCCTGCATCGATACCCGTCGGAATAAAAGGCAGCACTGCCATCTCAAAAGAAGTGCTTGCCGTTCTCGGAATTGCAAGTCCCGGCCCAATCGACACATAGATTAAAAGGGTAAATATAGATGCAAAAACAGGATGAACTCTTTTTGCCAGCACATCCAACCCTCCTGATTTTGCGACTGCTGCCACACCAAAAATCGGAAAACCTATCGCTGTAACGGCAAATCCCGCCATGGCTATCCATACATTTACGCCTGCTTGATTTCCTAAAAACGGCGGGAAAATCAAATTTCCCGCTCCAAAAAACATGGAGAACAATGTAAGTCCCACTAATATTGTATTCTTTTTTGTCAATTGATTCATTTCTTCCCTCTTTTCTTTTTTTCACATATCCGCTATTATAGCATTTTGGGACTCTATGTTCTACTGTTTTTTTATTTGAATTGTGCTTTCATTTTCTCTCTTTTCAACTAAGCCTTTTTATCAATTTCCGAAATCGTTCATCCCCCCGTAAAAATTCTATCTCCTCATCGTTTTCCAATGCTTTTCTCAGCATTGCTTTTACCATAGACCTGTCACTCGTCTCCGCAAATTGCATATGTCTGTACAAATCCGCTTTTTTGAAAGAATCTATCGTTTCTATGCTGGCAATCTGTTGCTCTAAAAGTATAAGACACTCCTCTTTATCCTTTCTATCCAATGCCATATTGAATCTCGGAGAAAGAATCATATAGTCGCTCATCTCTAAAATACGTGAAATTTCCTCCGCCTTTTCCATCAGTTTTTCTGCTCTTGCAACATCATTTTTCTCCATCTCCAATAAATAAAGTCCTTGAAAGCAAACATTGATTTCCGAACAGCTCTGAAAGAGAATCCGCTCCAAAAGTTCATATGCTTCCTGTCGCTTTCCGGCCTTTCTATAAAGCATTGCCTGAAGCCTATCCAAATTTATCCATTTCTTCGGTATTCTATCAAGATAACTTTGTGCCAACTCATACTGCCCAGTTCGCAAACATTCATTATACAATGCAATAATTGCTCCCTGCCTGATTTCTTCCTCCTCACTCTCCAAAGCCCTGTCATAAATAGCGAGAATCTCTTTCTTATACTGCTCTTTTCCACGCACATCCTCTATCCCGAAATAACTATCCAAAATCTGCGCCAAGACAAACGCCAACTTTCCACAGTTCGGATACTCCTGTATTTTCTGCATCGCACTTCGAAATACATCCTCGTAAGGCTCTTTCATCAGACGCTTCCCGATTTCATTTGAAATATTGGCGATCTCCTGCTTTGTCAATTCTTCGCGATACGATAACAATGTATCCGTGCTAATTCCCAAAAGTCTTGCAATTGGAGCTAAAAGCATAATATCCGGGCATGCATTTCCATTCTCCCACTTATTCACCGCAGGTGCTGTCACGCCGAGATAAGATGCCATCTCTTCCTGTGTCATATTCTTTTCTTTTCGATACTTTCTGATTACCGTTCCAATTTGCATAAATCCTCATCCTCCATTTTTTATTTGCAAGGGCCTTTGCTTATTTATATCATAGCAAACAGAAGCGTTATGCACAATTGAAGGTCGGTTAACTTATCGGAATATTTATTAACCAGTGAGAAAGAATCCCTTAGGATTTTCTTTAGAAATTTCATAATTCTTTTCTTCTTTCGACATATTTTACTCACAAATATCCTTTATAATAAACTTATCAAATAAAAGAAGACAACGGTTGTATTTAAAACCTTATTTATGGCTGTTGGACTTCGCCTAACAATTACGTTTTAAAACGTTTACATATATTTTTCTCCTTTCTCAGGCTGGCACATTGGTGCCGGTCTTTTTTTATGTATTCTTACACCCATTTACGGATATTTAACTTCTTCTATACAAAAATGTGTAGTACGCATTCTTAAATACACAAAAACAGAGAGATAATTACTTATCTCCCTGAAAATTAACGCTTTATCAGCGTTTCACAAAATATTCCTCATACCATACAAGGAAGGTATAAATTGTCCACACTTTTCTCCAATTGTCAGAGTTTCCATTTACATACTCATCAAAAATTGCGTTAATCTCGTCCACATTGAAGAATTTCTCTGCCATCTCACTTTGGAACTTCGCACGCACATCTTGATTGTAACGATCATCTGCCATCCAAATTCGAATCGGCACAATAAATCCAAGTTTCTTACGGAAAGCAATCTCCTCAGGAAGAACCTTCGCGGCTGCAGTACGAAATGCCACCTTGTTCTGTTCATCATTGACTTTATATTTAGACGGCATTCTCGATGCAATATCAAAAATTCTCCGGTCTGTCAGTGGCATACGGATCTCCAATCCCGCCGCCTCGCTCATCTTATCGACATTAAGGTAAATATCTCCTTCCAGCCAAATCTGAATATCGACATTGGACATTTTCGAAAGTGGGTCTAACCCTTCCATCTCTTCATAAATCGGAGCCGCAACTTCAATCGGCAGCACATCTGGATCATAATGCTTCAAAATCTTTTGTTTCTCATCTTCTTTCATGATGTTCGTGTTTCCAACATAAAAATCCTTCAGATTCTCACCGTATCGCTCTGCATTGCGATACATATTATATCCTCCAAAGAACTCATCTGCTCCTTCACCTGAGTAGCAGATCTTCGTATGCTCTGCTGTCGCTTTACATCCGATTGCAAAAACAATTGCTGACGCATCCCCAAGTGGCTGCTCCATATTGTACATGACATAAGGTACTGTCTCAAAATACTCCTCCGGCGTGATAACGCGTCTGGAAAATGTTCGTCCAAGAAGGTTTGCTGTCTCTTCTGCCATCCTTGATTCGTCAAATCTCTCTTCCTCATATCCACAGCAATCTGCTACTTCCGCCTCAGACATTGCAAGCACATAGGAAGAATCCACGCCGCCGGATAAGAACGATTCTACCGTCTCATCCTTTGCTTTCACTTCCGGCATGATTTCCTGAAGTGTCGTATGGATCTCATCTGCCCAGTCTTCCAATGATTTACTTTCATCTGGATGAAACTGCGGACTCCAGTATCGCTCAATCTTTAATACTCCATCTTTCCAGATCAAGTAACGTCCCGGCATCAATTTTTTTAATCCGCGGAAAAATGTATTCTCACCCGCAACATATGTCAGGCTCAAATACAGCTGAAGCATCTCCTCATTCAATTCTTTTTTGAATCCCGGCTGCTCCATGATCTTTCGGATTGTTGTGCCATAAAGAAGTGTCCCATCTTCTGTCTCATAATAGTAAAACGGTTTTGTTCCAAACGGGTCTCTCAGACAGAACAACTGATTGTTCTCCTCATCCCACAAGGCAAATGCAAACATGCCGTGCATGTGATCTGCCATCTCATATCCCCATGTCTCATATGCTTTCACCAAAATCTCTTCTTCCCGTTCTTTGCGCGGCAGCAAAAGAGAAATCCCAAGCCGCTCACAGAGTTCTTCCCAATTGCGGATATGTCCTCTGTATTCCTGTACTTTTATCATCTGTATCATCTCCTGTAAATGTGATTTCATCCTACTTTGATAGTACGATTATAACGCAAATCAAAAAAACCGCCAAGTGTTTGTTTCTCAAAACGGAAGGTTCTGAACTATTTCCTTATAAAATTCCATATTTTTTCTTGATGCGCTCTAATTTTCGTTCCATCGGTCCCGCCAGAAAGAACAGGAACACCATTGTGGAAATCCCATGCACGATATTAAACGGCAGACCACTTGCATACATTGCCGCAAGCGCCTTCCACGAAAATCCGGTGCCAAACATAGTAATGGAAGACGTATCCATCAAAAAGCCATAGATTACAAGTGTCGCAATTCCCCCATACAGGCATAAAATCAACTTGCTTTTCTTATATTTTTCCCGTTTTCCACGGAACAATAAGCCTGCAAGAAACCCAATAATGCCAAACGCAAACATTTGCCACGGTGTCCACGGTCCCTGACCGAAAAAGAAATTAGAGACAAATCCCGCAACCGCACCTGTCAAAAAACCTGCTTCTGCGCCGAGACTGATTCCGGTTATGATTACTATGGCTGTCACCGGCTTAAACTGTGGCAGCATAAAAAATGCCATACGCCCAACAACTGCAATCGCGGCCATAACCGCAATCAAAAGCACTTCCCTTGCCTGTGGTTTCCGATCTTCAAAAATCATGCAAAACGGTATCATTGCAAGCCCAATAATACACAAAGCAATGAAAGATGTGCTTCTGTCATTCAGGAAAAAGATTCCGAAAAAAATCAAACACGGAATCGCAAACAGAATCAAAAAAATGGAAACTTTGGTTCGCTTTCCGATTTTTTTATCCTCACGCACACTTCTCTGTATATACATGATCGCCTCATACTCAAACTGCGTATCCAAAAGCTTTCCGACCGCTGCAATCATCACTAAAGCAAGAATCAACTGTGCATATGGAAATGCTGTCAGCTGAAGATAGCTGTGTATCGTCAAATTGATAAAATGACTCTCTCGTCCAATCTTTTCATTTAGAAACAGGTTTCCCTGCATGTTTGCCGCAAATGCCAGTGCCGGCAAAATTGCCGCTACCAAAAAGGTGAGACGAATATATACTACACTTTTTTTCTTCCACCTATATGCTGCAATCGCAGCACCAATCAGGAGAACTGTCAAAATAATTGCAAAGACCTGCAAGGCAATACTCCACTGCCCAATCGTTTTTATTTCCTCCGCCGTCAACAGTTCCATGGAAAGTTTTCCTCCTCCACGGATACTTTTCTGTATATTATCCACACATTCTGACACATTCCACAACGTATATGAAGTCTGAAGTTTTGAGTATTTCAAGACCGGCATGGAAAACCACGGCAGAAACAGTTCAGCAACAACCATAAATCCACAAGAAAAAATCGGCAGCATCGCCTTTGTATCTACTCCTGTCGCCTGTTTTTGCTGCATGCTTCTATCACTTCCTTTACTGTTACTGCATCCGGATATAACTGTCTCGCCATCCGGTTTGCCGCTGTTGTATAAAAACTATTTCCGACAAAAAATGCTTTTGCACTTTGCGAAGTTATAACACTTCCATCAAAAAACATTGCACACGTATCTCCATAAGAAGCACAAAATTCAATGTCATGCGACACCATCAGAATTGTGACACCTCTCTTTTTCAGACGCTCAAAAATATCCGCAAGTTTTTGTTTGTAAAAACCATCAAGACCTTTTGTCGGCTCATCCAAAAGCAAAATCTCAGGTTCCAGGAGAAGCACCTTTGCCAGAGCCGCCCTTTGCTGCTCGCCGCCGCTTAGGTCGTACGGATGCATATCAAGCAGATGACCGATTTGTGTATCTTCAATCACACGCTCCATTTGCTTTTCATATTCCTTTTTTCGCTGGATATGAAATCCAGAAAACATTTCCCACAAGTCCTCACGGACTGTGTTTCCCACAAAAAGACTTTGCGGGTTCTGCGGAAGCACCCCTATCAAACCATGAAACAATTCTTTTTCCTTTCGCTTGCGAATATCCTTTCCTTTCAGCAGGATTTTCCCTCGATAAGGTCTTCGAATTCCGGATAAAAGTGATAATGTCGTACTTTTCCCAGTTCCATTTCCGCCTAACATGCAGAAAAGTTCGCCCTTTTTTACCTGCAGGGACAGATCTTTCACGACATCCGGCATCTCTTTTTCGTATCGGAACCACACTTCCTTTGCCTCGATGACAACCTCATCTTTTCCTTTTGTACTCTTTTCGTTCTCTGTCTCACAGAATCCAGATTGCTCTTTTTCAAAATGTGCCTTCAGCCAGTTTCTCCCCTCGCAGACCGTCAAAGGGCATGTTCCGACCTGTCCCGTTCCATCATAAATCTGTACCGGACTTGGCATTGCAAGAAACAGATCATTTCCGGCAAGCGCCTTTCCTACCTGCCTTGGCTCATCATACAAGATTTGTCGTCCCTCCTCCAGAACAAGCACTTTATCTGCCATCGGAAACACTTCTTCCAAACGGTGCTCGATGATGATCACCGTCGTCCCAAGTTCCAGATTAATTTTCCGTATCGTTGCAAGGAATTCACTCGCCGCAATCGGGTCAAGCTGTGAAGTCGGCTCATCAAGCACAAGCACCTTCGGCTGCATTGCCATCACAGAAGCCAGATTTAAAAGTTGTTTCTGTCCTCCCGACAGTTCCTCCACATTTTTCGCAAACCAGTTCTGAATGCCAAAAAAGCTCGCCATCTCAGCTACTCGAAGCCGAATCGTCTGTTGATCATATCCGAGATTCTCAAGTCCAAATGCCATTTCATGCCACACTTTATCTGTCACAATCTGATTGTCCGGACTCTGAAGAACATATCCGATCTCACTTGCCTGTGTTCTGACAGATACCTGCTCCAAAGCGTCCCCCAAAAATCGAATTTCTCCACTTCTTGTCCCATATGGTGTCAGTGCAGTTTTAAAATGCCGAAGCAATGTCGTCTTTCCGCAGCCAGATTTTCCACAGATGACAATAAATTCTCCCTGTTCAATTGCAACATTCACCTCCTGCAAAGCCGGTGTCTTTGCCTCTGGGTAAGTAAATGTCAGATTTCTGATTTCAAATAGTGCCATTTTATATCCTCCACAATATTAATCACCATAGGAAGCATACACATTCCCCCATAAATGACATAGATCAAAAGTGTTTCCCAGTTTAACGGATTTCCCTCCATCATCGGGAAATATAAAAAATATACTTTTTTTGTTACAATTCCGCCAAGCACAATCAGGCCTGCTACAGCCATCACCGAAAATATCCTTTTGTCTCTCGTATCAAAACGATAGATGGAAAAATTAGTTCTGCCACGCAGTCCATATCCTCTCGACTTCATGGAATCTGCTGTCTCCACTGAATTTTCCAATGCCCACGTCGTCATGATTGAAAGAATTTTCATGCCGTGTTTTGCCTTTGCAAGTGTATTTCCATTTGTCACATCTCTCCCAATACACTTCTGCGCATCGGACACTTTTTCAATCTGATTTTTAAACTTCGGAACAAAGCGAAGCACCATAGATAAAATCAATGACATCGCCGGAATTAGTTTCCCAAACAGATAAATGAATTTATCCGAGGTCATAATGACCTGATAGCAGGAAAACCAGTTTAATACCGACACAAGCATCACACCGGACGCCAGTCCATATACAATGGATTCTAACGTCAGGGGATTGCCCGTTCGAAAGTAGAACAAAAGTGTCACTCCCTCATGATTAAAAAGAGGATTTACAAGTGCTGAGATCAAGAATACAGGAATCATGAGCCATAGAGCTGTTTTGAATGCTTTCTTTCCTTTAAGATAAATATAGTAAATAAAACCACTCACACAGGAAATCCCTAGAAAAACAGGGTGCCTCAAAAACATGGAGCACCCTATCACAAATACAAAATAAACAAAATTAATTATCGGATGATACGTACCAAAGTTATCTTTCCCCATTTTGATCCATCCAGCTTGTCCCCAGATCTCTTCCCAAATCACAGGTATAATTCCACTGGATTTCATCTCCTTCCTGAACTATATATCTGCTGCAGCCATAGTTTGGATACCACCCATTGACATTGTACATCCAGCCGGAATTCTGGCCGCAGTCAAACTCATACAGATTATTGATCGCTTCTATATAATTACTGTTGAACAGCGGATTGAAGGAATATTCCATATGCACACGGTTATTTTTCGTTTCACGGAGAAGGACATCAAAGACACTCTCTCCTTCATAAAACGTCACTTTTCTTGTCGCATAGATCACTCCGTCAGAAGGGATCAGTTTTTCTTTCCCTTCTGTCAGATTTTCCATATTGTCAAGAATCGTTGCACAGGAAATGGTGAGATAGCAGGTCTGTTTCTTGCTTTTGTCAATTGTGATTTCTCCTGGTTCCACCGGATTTTGCATTCCTTCCGGAACAGGATTTGTCTGATATTGATCCTGTCCACTTCCGGTCCCATCGCTGTATGTAACATTGCTGTTGCTATTTCCGCTTGCTGCTCTGGATGATTTTTTCTCCTCATATTTGGAATAGTCAACTTCCCCGCCTTGTATCTTGTCTACGTCATAGTATTCTTCTTCCTTAGAAGTCTCACTTTTATCCGTATCCTTTTGACCGGAGGCATCATCCTCCATCCATGCATCTGAATCCTTCTGCTTATTTTCATTCTGCACTGTATTAGTAAGCGTTGTCTTTCCACAGCCTGTCGCTACACTGCTCATCAACACAGCGATCAAAAGCAGCCCTATGACCCTTTTCACTTTATGCTTCATCACCATCTCTGTCCCTTCTACGTCTCTTTTTTAGAGTGAACGAATATCCAAGTCCCGATACAACCACTGCGCATGCAATGAGCGCCCCGACAATATATGGCACAGACAAGGATTTCGTCTCTTCTTTTGTCCCCTGAAGAATAATCTCATCTGTATCGGCATCAATAAAATTGTCTTTTTCTTTTGTATCATCCTTCAGTGACTTTGTACTCGCCCTCTTATCGATGAAATACGCTCCGCCTTTTTCAATCAGAAATTTTGTCTGTCCATCTTTTACTTCCACCTTCTGCACATACTCCGCCTTCTGTTCCTTTGGATTATAATACAAAAGTAAATACTCTCCGTCTTCTTTTTCTACCGGCACTTCCACCTGTATAACTCCAGGAAATGTTCCTGATTGTTCAAAATACAGCACAGCCGGATGTTCCGAGAGCTGTTTGATCTCATCATCATATGGACTTGTACGTTTCAGTTCAATATTGATCTCTTTCTCTTCCTTGATATCTTTTCCATTCAATGTGAATGTGTACGTCGTTCCATCGGTCATTTTTCCTTCCATCTGAAGGTTCTTATCCTGATCTTTGACACGGGCAAGTTCTGACTTTGCAACAACATTGTCTTTCACTTCTGCTTTTACAGTTTTACTGTCATCTTTCTTGGATGTCGCCTGTGCTTTTGCAGTCGTCTTTTTATTCGACGTCTCCTTTACCTGCTCTGCTATTTCCTGAAGATTTTTGGTTCCTGTAAACACAGGCTCGATTGTTCCTGCATTCTCCGGCTCACTTTGAATATAATAAGTCCCGCCCTCTGAAATACTGCAGGTGAGATAGCCTCCCAAGACAGTTGCGGTTCCTGCTTTAACAGACTTTCCATTCTCCTGTTTATAAAGCACATAATCTTTGCTCGTAAATCCGCTGCACTTGATACTTAGGTCGATATTTCCCGGAAGTGTTCCGCTCTCCTCAGTTGTAAAAAAGTATTTCCCATCTTTCTTTTCGCTTGTCACTCCGGCTTTCATATCCGCAGGTTCATAATTGTTCGCACCTCTCAGTGTGAGTGTATAATTCCAGGTCTCATATACATAATCGATACTAGAGTCTTTCACATTTGTAAAAATCTCTTTTGCCAAAATTCCATTCTGCAATTTTTTTACGATTGTATCTGCCTGCAGCAAATCCGCTCTGTGTTCTACATATTCAAGATTCTCTTTTGGGATACTCTCGTATATTTTCAGTAGTTCTGCAATTTTTTCAGCATCTTTTAAGGTAACTGCCAGTGGATTGATTTCATTCCATATCTGTTCATCGAGACTCTCTACTACCTTTATCTGCTCCGAGATTTCCTCTAGTTTCTCTTGCAATCGGCCGCGAAATTCCTCTTTTTCTGCAAACTTTTTCATCTGATCCAATTCGCTGATCAATGCATACACTGTCTGCTGATCTTTGATTCTGATTTGTGCCGGAAGCACCTCAAGTTTTGCCCGAAAACGTGCAATATTTTCCGCAGTCTCTTCCTCCTCGTCGCCGCCGTTTTGCACATCAGTCATATCATATAATGTATTTTTTCCGTTTACAGCCCGGTTATATGCGACAAGTGCCATCGCGCCCTGATCTGTAGACATCGCATCTGCTGCATTCTCCTGTGGGGTATGCTTGAACGCACCGTCACTTAACTGATAGCTTAGGAGATAATCTAATACCGATTTACCATTTTTTATAAATGCTTCATCCGATAAAAGCTCCACATTCAATGTTGAAAGTGCGATTACAGTTTGGGCTGCACTTTCCAGATTCTCAGTTCCAAAACTTGCAAATCCGCCATTTTCGTCCTGCATCGTACTCAATGTCTGAAGCGCTTTTTCAACCGCGGTTTCAACCCCGCTGTTTTTCTCATAATATGGAGCAAGCGCCTGAATTGCCATCGCAGTCATATCCGGATCAGACTTCGTTCCACTTAACGCCCATCCTCCATCACTCAACTGTTTATCCAGTATCTGTTGAATCAGCTTTTCCCTTGTCGTCTGCTCCAGCCCTTTTCCCAAATCTTCTTCTGTAAGCTTTGGAATCTCATAGTTCTTCGAATCCAGCGCAAGCAACGCATAAATCGTACCGTTGACTCCCTGCCAGTTTACCTGTTTGAAGTTTGCAAGCGGATACAGCATGTTATATCCGTTGACATCCGAAGGATCCACCCCGATTGCCGTAAGCGCCAGCACTACTCTCGAATATTCTGTATATTTTCGTTTGTCCAGAACACCTTGGTTTTCCTCCAATGTCCGATACAAATTTGCCAGATAATTCTTTTTTGTCTCCTCCGGCAGATTCCCATACCTTGCCATTGCAAGCACAGACCATTCTCCGCCCAAAGTGTTAACGACCGGGTTCGTCACATGAGTCTTCAGATAATTTGCTGCTTTATCAAGACTTGCTTGCATATCTTGGTCTGCAATTTCATTTTCTGAAACTTCCACTGTCCCCTGAAAAAGAGTCTCCTCCGACTCTTTTTCATACAGCGCCGTTGATTCTCCCCCGGTTCCTCCTAGAATAACTTCTTCTTCAATTTCAAAATCCGCTGCACGAACAGGCATTGGGCTGCCTGCTGCAATCACCGCAGCAAGCATCAACGCTATTATTCTAACATTTCTTTTTTTCATTTTTATTTTCCTTGTCTTTTCTTTTTGACTACAACAACTGCAGTAATCACAACCGCGCATCCTGCAATCAGGTATACCAGGTACTCTATCTTTACACTGTCACCGGTTTTTATAGTTCCTGTCTGGCTGTTGCCGGAGCCATCTGCTGAACTTAATTTGTCTGTTGTACTTGCTCCGTCTCCTGCCATATCCGTCACAACACCAAAATCACCTAATTGTGTCACTTTCACAGTAATATAACCATCTGTAACAGTTCCGCTAAGTTTCTGCACTTCTCCGCCGGTATATAGTAATACATCCATTGTATTTCCATTATATTTTTTACCGACCGGAAGACTCAGCTTCGCTGTATCCGATAACGCAACTTCTTTTCCATCCTGACGAAGTTCTACATGATACAGTGCAAATACTCCTTTGCTTGACGGAATGGCTTTTCGAATCTCATCTACCGCCGCATCGTCTTTTGTCAATTTGGAGACAACAAGCTGCATGTCTTTTGTCAATTCTTTTCCTGTAAGACTCACTCCATACTGTGTATCTGTGAGTGTAATTTCTTCTTTTTCAGGCTCTTGTGGGTCTGGTTTTTCCGGATCTGGATTCTGTGAATCGTCCTCGTACTTTACAGTCACCTGATATGTCACTTTTGCATCCGGTTCCACTGGTGTCGTGTAGCTTACCGGAACCGAAGTGATGTTTACAATAGTTCCTTCTTCTACCGGAATCGCTGCTCCATAACGGTATTCGTTTCCATTTGACTGGATTGTGATTTTGTCATAGCGGTTAAAGCTTTCCGGTGCAAATGACACTTGCTTTGTATCTTTCGGAATTGTCAGTGTATATTCATATACATCTCTGCTGTATTGTGGAGCAAGTTCACCTGTATTAATTCCAAGTGATTTTAATTCTCCTGTAACATCCGTTGTGTCTGTCAAATCGTTTCCATAGTCGAGGGAATATTCCATTGTAACGATATCCCCATCTGCAAATTTTCCGTTTGCAACCGTAAAGTTACCTGCCCCATCATCTGTGAACCATCCGTTTAATGTTACAAACCAGCCACTCTTTTCACCACGCTCAAGCTGTTCCAAGCCATCAATTCCGGTCACATATGTTTTGTTCGAATCAAATGAAATTTCGATATTATTTTCCACACATGCACGCTCGATCGCATCAAGCATTGTATCGTCTTCATAAATAGACACTTTTACATTGTCTAAAATCACACCTTTTGCTTCCGGCCAGTCTTTTCCTTCCGGAGTCGAAACCATGTCCTGAACACTTACTGTCACAGTCCCAACCGGTGTTTTTTCCGGCTCTTCTAAAGATTTTACCGTAATTGTATATGTAACTCCATCTTTTAGCCCCAACAAGCTCATAAAGCTCGTCGGTGTTGATGTGATTTTAATTTCAGTTCCCTCTGATACCGGAATGGCGTCTCCATAGCGGTATGATTTGTCCCCCACACGAATCGCAACGTTATTATATCTGTTAAAGCTCTCCGGTCGGAACGAGACCTCCGTTGTATCCTTCGGAACTGTCAAAGTATATTTGTATACATCCCGCTTATATTCCGGCGATAAATCCCCTGTGTTGTTTCCAAGTGATTTTAGTTCTCCTGTTACATCTGTTGTATCTGTCAAATCACTTCCATAGTTCGTTGTATATTCCAACGTAATGACATCTCCATCTGCAAATGTCCCGTCTGCCACTGTAAATGATGCAAACCCTTTGTCTGTAAACCAACCGTTTAAAGTTCCCATCCAACCGCTTGCCGCTCCGCGGTCAAACTCCTCCAGGCCATCCACAGCCGTAATGTATGTCTTTGACGCATTCAAAGAAATCTTGATTCCATTTTCTTCGCACGCACGCACGATCGCATCCATCATCGAATCATCTTCATAGATAGACACATTCGTATTTTTCAAAATCACACCTTTTGCTTCCGGCCAGTCTTCCCCATCCGGTGTCGGAATCATATCCTGAATGCTTACTGTCACTGTTCCAACCGGTGTTTTTTCCGGCTGTTCACTCTTTTCTTTCACTGTCACTTCACAAGTTGCTGTCTTTTCCCCCGCTTTTGCTGTGATAACAGCTTTTCCTGCGCTCACTGCATTTAGCACGCCATCTTGATCTACTATGACAACATCTGTATGATCACTGCTCCACTCCACTGTCTGATTTGTTGCATCCGCCGGTGTCACAGTAGCCTGCAGAGATGATACATCTCCAACCTGTAGCTCTAATGTTTCCTGATCTAACGTAATGTTTTCAACCGGAACATCTTTTTTAACCGACACAGTAAAGCTTGGCAGTGTCGAAAACCAGTCTTTCAATACAGGTGCATTTAAGTTTGGTTCCCCTGAGCCATTTGCAGTAATATCTGCGCCGAGAGGACTTCCCCACCATTCAGAAAAAATTCCGTTTTGACTTGTGAATGTATACTCTCCTGCTTCCTCGAAGGTTACATCAAAATCATTGTTCGTCGCAAGATCCCACTGTTGACACTGACCTTTAAACTCGCCTAATGTCTCATTGCTGTAAGAAAGATATGTTGCATCGGATTTTCCCCATGCACTGTTCGATGTCCAGACCGGATTATAAATCGTAGCCAGCTTATACACTGGCATTGTCACACCGCGGAAACTGATATTTGCTGTGTCACCAGGCTCTAATGCCGCATCTGGATTCGTCTTATTCTCTACATTGATCTCAATAAATCTTGCATCAACGACACGATACAGCGATTTTACATTACCATCCGCATCTGTCGCTTCAATCCCGATGATATTACTCCGGTTTTCTAAGTTTGCAGTATATGTATTTCCATCTCCTTGGATTTCCAAACCATTCAATGTCACTTTTAAAGATTCAGCGCCGTCTGCCGATACCTCAAAAGTAAACGGAACCGTATCGCCTTCATTATAATAAATGGTATCATAATGACGCCAATTCTGCAGCTTTTCACTGCAGTTAATCGTAGCTGTCCCTGTCTCTCCCACTGTAAATACCGCATATGCTGTGTTCACAGGCGAGATTGCTCCCCATGTTTTTCCACCATATTCAACTGCATCATAGGTTACCTTCACTACTGACGTCCCTGGTTTTTCCGCTGTCACAACTGCTTTTTCAGTGGAACTTTCTGTATCCAGCGAAATGCTGTCGCCTTTGATGATCTCAAAATGAAATACCGGTCTCTGAACGTCATTTGCAACTGCATTGGAGATAATCTGTTCTACTCTCCAAGGCCGTAAATTTGTGGTATCCCCAACCTGCATTTCTTTTTGCTGATATTGCAGCCAGATGTCATTCTCAAAATCATCATAGACCTTTGCCTCTGTCTGAACACCTAAATATTCTTCACTGCCTGTCTGCACATTCTCTGCAATACTGTTCAACGGATATTGAACAACTACAGAGACAACCATCAACATCGCAAGCATAATGCTCACAACTTTATTGTGCCATTTTTTTCTGTTTCTTATCATTTTCCATTCTCCTATCTCTTTTTTTCAGATGAATGTTTTCTTCTTTCTGCCCTCCTTTTCTTTTTGTCTCGTCCCTTCTTTGTACATAAAAGCAGCCTTTCTGTTCTGAAAGACTGCTTTTTACTCACATACAGTGATTCCAAATCTGCACATAATTATGCCTATGCAATCACCAAAAGAAACATTCTTTCCAACCTAAAAACATTCTTTCCTATATACGGCAGGTCTCCTGGCTTCGCATCTTTCTTTGAAAACACCTTCTCAACATTATTCTGTCAATGGCCTATTGTCTCATCGTCCGCGTTACAGTAGAGGTGACTGCTCCGGTTTTTCACCGGATTCCCTTTTCATGCTTTTGTATCATTCAAAAGCAACCGCATACATTTTCACTCTTTTTTCATTTTTATTGTATACGACTCTTTCTGATACTTCTAGTTATTTTTTTGGATTTTTGAAATTTTTTTATTTACGTTCTTTCTTTTGCATGTCATCACGGATTTTCAAAGCCTCATCTGGATAATTCGTAATGACTGCCTCCAGTTCATTCTGAATAAAAAAACGCATATCTTGCGCATCGTTTACTGTCCACACACGGATCTTACACCCACTTTCTTTATACCTTTCCATAAAATCAGCCATTTTCAAATGATACACCGCCGGATGTAATCCACAAACCCCAGTTCCTTTTGCGTAATTTTCCACATTCAGAATTACATCGCTGTACAAATATGCAGTTTCTGCCTTTTGATCCAATTCCTTTATTTTCTGTACACTATAATGGTTAAACGAAGAATAAATTACCCGCTTGTGCATCTCGCGGTTTTTCACAATCTCAAGTACCTTTTCTTCTAAGCCTAAATACCAATAGATTCCCGTTTTCAATTCAATATTCACTTCCATTTTGCTTGCTTTTACCAATTCCAGCACTTCTTTCAGTGTAGGGATTGAAATATTCTCATATCCCTCCATATGATTATCGAACGAAAACTTCCTCAATTGAACCAGTGTGTAATCTTTTACCAGGCCCTTCCCATTACTTACACGATCAATCACCTCATCGTGGATTACAACGACTTCTCCGTCTTTTGTCAGCTGTACATCCAACTCAATTCCATCTGCTCCCATCTCCATCGCAAGAGCAAATGCCTCCAATGTATTCTCCGGCGCATATCCGCTGGCTCCTCTATGTGCAAATATTTTTGTCATCATTTTTCATCTCCAATTCACTTTTCAGATAACATTAGAATACACCATCTTTTTCACTCATGCAAATCTTACACCGCCAATATAAACGGCTTTTTTTCCACCGTAAAAACCGGCAGTCTGACGCCATAGATTTCTTCTAACAGTTCTTCCGTCAAAATTTCCTCCGGAACTCCCTGTCCAATCATTTTTCCTTCTTTCATCGCAAGTATCTCATCGCTATAATACAATGCCTGATTGATATCATGCAGCACCATGACAATGGTAAGCCCATATTCCTCATTCAGTCTGCGCACCAATTGTAATATCTGTATCTGATACCGCACATCCAAATAGGTCGTCGGCTCATCTAAAAGCAGAAGCTCTGTATCCTGTGCGAGTGCCATCGCAATCCACACCCGCTGCCTTTGTCCCCCAGACAGCTTTGAGACCGGACGGTTTCGATATTTTTCTGTGCGTGTCACCTCCATCGCCCATTCTACTCTTTCCACGTCTTTTTCGCTCATCTTAAAGCTTCCGGTTCTTCGATGGGGAATTCTCCCGTAGCCGATCAGCTTCTCCACGCTCAAATCTGCCGGTGCCGTATGATACTGGTGCACAATCGCAGCTTTTTTTGCCAGATCCTTAAGTTTCATATTCCGAAGATTTTCACCATAAAGACAAATTTCCCCTTGATCAGGCTTTAAATTCCTTGTCAGCAGTTGGAACAATGTAGATTTTCCACAGCCATTCGCACCGATCAGAGTTGTGATCTTCCCCTTCTGCAGTGAAAATGACATTTCCTGAAGTACCTGATGCTCTCCATAAGAAAAAGAAAGATTCTGCACTTCATAAATCAATTTCTGCTCATTCATAGTTCTGTCTTTGACCTCCTTAATAATAAAATAAAACTTGGGCCTCCAATCACTGCCATAACTACCGCCGCATTAATCTCGTATGGATACGCAATCGTACGCCCGATCGTGTCGGCGAGCAATAGCGTAAATGCCCCGAGAAGCATCGTGTAAGGAATGAGTACCTTATGACTGTTTCCGACCAGCAGCCTTGCAATATGTGGCACTAAAAGTCCCAGAAAACTGATGCTTCCAACTACCGCAGTACTGATTGATGCCAAAAGTACAGCTGCTGCAGACACTATAAGACGCACCGCATTGACTCGAATTCCAAGTGAGCGGATTGTCTGATCTTCCAATCCAAGAATATCGCATTTTGACGCTAAAAAGACAGCCAAAACAAGCCCAATCACTGCATAGATGAAAAGCATCCGAAAATCCTCCCATGTTTTCATCGTAATATTCCCGTTCACGATACTAGCTGCCCCACTATAATTCGCTCCCATCATGCTTTCTCCGGCGGACATCAGCCCAGTAAAAAATGCATTCACCGCCACACCGGTCAAAATCACCCTGAGAGGACTCAAATCCCCCTTCCAGGAAAGCAGATACACAAGTCCACACGCAAAGACACCTCCTAAAAACGCAAATACAGGAACCGCCAGATACAGTGATGGCGCAAATGCCGTCACAAGCACTGCCGCCATTCCTGCGCCGGAGCTAATTCCCATGATTCCCGGATCTGCCAGCGGATTTTTCATTACCGCCTGAAGCATGACACCTGATACAGCTACCGACGCGCCGGCGAGCATCGCAATCAAAATTCTCGGAAATCGCAGTGAATATATCGTAGCGACTGTCTCATCATACGCTACAAACAATCCTCTCAAAATCTGTTCCGGAGATGCTTTTAAGCTTCCCGTATTAACAGCAACAAGGAACAGCACAATCAATGCTGCTCCCGTAATCAGAAATGAAATTATTTTTCTTTTTATGCTAATCAATTTGTTCCCTCCTGATACAAAAATGTTTCCAGTTCTTTTAGCGCCTCCTCATATTGGAAATTTGCACTCATCCCAAACTTTTCATTATCCAGGTCATATACTCTCGCATTTTGCACCGCCTCAAAATGTTTCCAAATATCATTCGTCGCAAACTCTTCCGCAAACATTTTTTTCACCTGCTCCGGAAGCGCATGAGAAGTCCGAAGGATGATATCAGGTGCTTTCTCTACCATATCTTCCGGATTGATATTCAGAAAATCCTGCCCGTTGCCATCTCCGTATACATTGACACCTCCGGCAAGCTTTACAAGACTTCCGACATAACTGCTTTCTGTTGCCACCACATAAGATCCCGGCAGCCCCATCAATATGAGCACCGTAGGAGCCTCCTGCTCATTATGCTTTTGTGCGAAATCGTTCTTAAAATCCTCGAATTCCTGATGAAGCTTCTCTGCCTCTTCTTCTTTTCCCAGCATCTTTCCTAATGCAAGAATCGATTCATACATTCCTTCTGTACTTTTCAGATCCAAAAAATAACTTTCAACTCCTATATTTTCATACTGGGACTTTAATTCTCCTTCCAGAGAATTCGGACTTAAAACGATATCCGGTTTTAACGACTTTATGATTTCCATATCGGGAGCCATCGGAGAACCGACGCTTTCTGCATTTTCATAGCGTTTCGGAATAGAATAACTGTCCGTTTTCGGAACTCCGACAACGCCTTCTACTTCCAGTTTGTCAAGAATCTCACAAGTCGCCACCGAAGTCGCCACAATCCGCTTTTCTTTTGTATCATTGTCTGCACTTTGATTTCCTGACTGATCCACACATCCGGTCAAAAACAGTGCGGATAACAAGGCTGCAATCAACTTTATCTTTTTCATTTCTTATTTCCTTTTCTTTACGAACACAACCAAAGAACCTATCACAAGCACAATGACAGCTCCGACTGCAATCTGTCCAACCGGCACTTTATTTGTATTTGTTTTTTCTGTCACCTGTTCTTCATCTGTAGTCTGCTCTTCATCTGCCACCTGCGGCTCTTCTTCAGTCTGTGGCTCTTCTTCAGGCTGCGGCTCTTCTGCCGATATCATCTCACTTACAAACTTTCCTGTCCCTGCCTGTGCAGATGCCATATCCAGTTTCACAAAGAACTGTACGTCTCTTCCCATCGGTTCTACATACAAGATTGGACTGATATAATTATCTGCCGAATCCACCTCAAACCGATAGTGATTGCACGTATCTCCATCTCTTTCACAACTTCCGGTCTGTGTAATTTCCACATCTCGATAAGTTCCGTCTGTTTCCTGTATCTGCATACGTACATCACTCACATTTGACATCAGACCAATTCCAAGCGTAACATACGTTTTCCCCTGAGACTGTTCTACCAGCGCACTGTCCTCCACAATACTCTCACACATACTGTCTCCAAGCGCAATGTTCGTCCCGCCATCTACGGTCTGTCCCGTCTCCGGATTTGCATAGGATGTTGTTCTCCCTACCGTATAAGCTCCATCTTCCATCGCATAAACAGGAACAGGGGCAGCCGCAATCGCAGCTGCCATTCCCAATCCCAAAACAATTTGCTTTAATCGTTTCATCTTATTTCGCCTGTCTCTTTCTGTAAACCATTGTCATCACACCGGCGGCTGCTGCTATAAGCATAACAACCGGAATTGCCGCATAATTATCATAGTCTCCTGTCTTTGGTGCACTTGACGCTCCATAGCTGCTTCCAGATGCAGGAGTTGTCACCTTAACAGTAGTGTCATTCGCATCTTCAGAAACTAATTTCAGCGCTGAGTAATCAATGCGAAGTCTTGCTTCAATATCCTGGTGTCCCATGATCGCCACATGCGGATTCACTTTTACATTCAGATATTCCTGTGTATGAGGAAGTACAAATGAGAAACAAGTCGGATTTCCAGAAGCATTTTTCTCCTCCACAGTAGCACTCGTATAATTTCCGTTGGCATCAGCCACTTTTAATTCCTGAAGGCTCGCTTCAATGTTTCCATATGTCATGGATTTTGTGTAAATATACATTGTCTTCACGCCATTTTTCACAACGATTCTTGCGGTGCTGTTCAAAGACTGCGCCGCCATAGACGCCTGATCTTTTGTCGCATGCCACAGCCATACAGGAACTTCATAAATACCATCTTTCAAATTGTCTTTATCCAGCGTTGTGCTTCCTGCATTTTGACTCGTGTTATTGCTTGTGTTATCGTTTGTATTATTATTCGTGTTATTGTTTGTGTTGTTATTGTTATTACCACTGTTATTGTCTGAGGTTGTCTTTTCTTTCAAGCCTTTGACTGCCACCTCAATGTCCGCTGCCATCTGATCTACTTTATTCTGCTCATTTTGTTTCAGACCGCGCACGACTGTCTGCAATGCATTTTGAAGCGCCTTCACAGTTCCGTCTGTATATTTTGTCAAGTCTTTCGGAATTGACGCAATCGCTGCATCCACTTTGCTGTAATCTGCTTCCGGAAGATCACTTACCAACTGCAATTTCCCTTTTAAATCTTTTAAAGAAGCAATCATCTCATTGACTTCTGCTGCCGATGCTCCGCCATTTGCAAGCAATCCTTCTGCTTCCTTCATTTTCGCCTCAAACGCGCTCCATGAATCTTCTGTATAATCTTCTTTCACAAGATCTTCATAAGATTTCAAGAGATCACTCAGTGCACTTGTATCCACCTGTGCATTCGCAAAATCCAATGTCAGTGTCACAACCGTCGGATATGGATTCCCTCCACCCATCAAATTGTTCATAAAATCTACTGTAATCTTCAATTCACACACACCATCGTCAGAAGGTGTAATCGGAAATTGCATTTTTTCCGGCACTTCTATGTTTGTAATTGCTGCCGGATTTCCAAATGTTGTAGAAGACTGCTCTGTCTTGTAAGAGAGATATTCCGCACCCTCTACAGTCAAAACATTCGCATGATATTCTCCCATCATGTTGATTACCATGTGATTGTTTTCAACAGTTGCTGTCATATTTCCTTCCCCGTCTACAGTCACCTTGGCACTCTCTCCAAACGCTTTGTTGAACGCCTCATTTACCGCAGCAATCGGCGCTTTGCTCTTGAGCGATGTAATCGGCACCACATAATCTCCTGCCTCTAGTTTTTCAGCAGCTTTTACCGTATTTACTTGTGTCAAACTAAATGTACACACCGCAGCCATCGCAAGCGCGGCCATTCTTCTCACCATTGATTTCATGGTCTTATGCTTCATTTTTCATATCCTCCTTTTTATTATGTTGCCTTCAACTATCATTTGTTAGATTAAACTAACCAGTAGGCATTAAAAAAAGCAACTTAAATTGCTGAACTGACTATATCACACTTCTTTTCGAAAGAAAAATCTTTTTTTGTTGCACTGCGCAACAAACCGCGTTCTTCTTCCTTTTTTTTACTTTAAATCATAATTTCTTTTTTGTTGCAACTCGCAACTTTTTTACGCAATATATACGGCAAACAAAAGCTCTTTCGCATCGTCCCCATCAAAAATCTGAATCCAGATTCTTCCTGAAAGCATCCTTCCTTTTTCGCCTGCAATGCTCTGAAACCGGATTTTGTCTGCCCGAAAAGCCAGCAATTTCCCCTGTCTTTCCATCTCACACCATGCTTGTCCATCCCAATATGCAAACTCATATTCCCGATACTCCTCCAGCATCCGCAGATACAATTTTCCATTTTTATTCTGTATATTTAAAATACAAGGATTTTCAAACCGCTCATTCCACACTGAGACTTCATGCTCCCGATGCAGCTCCTTCTGAAAAATGGTAAACGGAATCGGATAATTTCCATCCGGATATCGTCTGCTGAGCCTCTCTCCGTCAAATTCCATTCCTTCCCGAAATCCGTATTTTACCCGCTTTGCAATTTCTTCTTTTTTCAGAGCTTCCAACGTCTCCTCTTTGCAGTAGGACGCAATCGTCACAGCATCTTCCCTCGCCACCTCCTGCGAAACCCCGGTACTCAGCAGATGACCGATAACAAGTTCTACTTTCTGACTGTACGCTTCCGCCGCCATCTTTCCCTTTTTCGTAAGTATCGGTTTTCTCCGATTACTTTTATCAATTAAACCTTCCTTTTCCAAAACAGTCAGCACACGGCTGACTGCATACTTTTCCTCTCCAAGCGTCACCGCAAGGTTCGTCACGTTCCACTGTTCTTTTTGATTTTGAAAACAGATCAAAGTTTTTACTTTTAATATGTTCATGCAATTATTCCCCTACCAATGTTGTATCACGAACTGTCTCTATTTTCGTAAAGAAGTAGACATATTTAAAAATAATAAGGAACACAATAAATATTCTTCCATAAAGATTGCTCATCGCAATCATTGCTAAAATCAGCATTGCTGATGCCGGAAGCAGAATACAAAATTTTGTTTTCAAAGTCATGGCACGATTTTTTACAAAACTGTCTAAATGCTTCTGATACAGTTTTGTTCCGGTAAACCACTTGTGAAATCGTTCAGAACCTTTTGCCAGACAAAAAGATGCCAATAAAAGAAATGGGGTTGTCGGAAGTACCGGAAGTGCCACTCCGATCATTCCAATCCCCATTGCTAAAAAACCGATTACAAGCCAAAGAATTTTGATTGGATTCTTTCTCATGATAAATTCCTTTCTCTACACAGTTTCTATTTTCTACCAATAATTAGTTTTAACTAACCGTTTAGAGAATAACAAATTTTCACTTATTTGTCAATCCAATATTCCATCCTGTTTTTCTTCTGTCCATTCCAAAAATGTTCCCGAATTAGCATCTATTTCAAAATCATATTCCATTCCTTCATAGCTCAATTCTCCTTCATATTTATAAACGCCGTCATCATACTCCTGCTCAATTCGAATATTGCTGTCCGTCGCCCCTTGTACACGGTCAAGCACCAACTGCTTTGCCTGCTCTATGCTGATCTCTGTTGTCTTTTCTGAACCTGTCTGCGTATCATCCTGCACTGCAGCGGACTGTGTATTTTGAACATTGTTATTTTGTTCAATCTCTTTGTCCAGAATTTTTCCATTTGAGGCTGCAATCTCATAATTATACTGATAATCCGCCTCCACAAAACCGATTTCATATACAAGTCTTCCATCGTCCCTGTCTTTTAACACATGTACCCGTTCTACATCACTCTCCGAAATTCCCGCATCCTCATATGCAATTTTCTTGGCCTCACCTGCTCCGATATCTTTTTGATTCCATACTGCATATGCCGATATTCCTCCAATCAACAAAACTGCCGCCGTTCCTCCTGCAATCATTCCAATATATCTTTTCTTCATAAGTCATGTCTCCTTTCTTTTTCCATCTTGCTTCGATATGGTTAGTATACCCACAAAAGATTAAAGAAAGATTAAAATTTCTGCAATTCATTCAAAAATATTTATATTTTTCACCTTTCAGGGAACACATACGTAAATGTTGTTCCCTCTCCAGGCACACTTTCCACCTGTATGTTTCCGCCATGTACTTCCACGATCCACTTCACCATAGCAAGACCAAGTCCTGAATGGTTCCCGCCTGTGCGCGCTGCATCCACGCGGTAAAACCGCTCCCAAATGTGTGAAAGATGCTCCTTTGCAATCCCGATTCCATCATCTTTCACGGTTCCACACAAGCCTTCTGCGCCTCGTGTCAGCGTCACTTCGATAGTCCCTCCCTCTTTTCCATATGCCGTCGCATTGGAGAGTAAATTGTCCATCATTCGGATATAAAGTGTCTCATCCAGCTTTGCATATAATTCCGGTTCGATCTTCGTCTGAATCGTGATATCACGTTCTGTTGCGAGTATCTGTTGTTCCTCCACGATCATCTCCACAAGTTCGCTTACATTCACTTCTTCCAAATGAAGTTTTAGCCTTCCCTGATCTGCTCTTGAAAGCATCAGCAGATGTGAGATCAGCTCTGCGATTGTCCGCGCCTTTTTCTGTATGACCATAATCTGTTCCCGCTGTTTTTCGTTAAAGCTTTCTTCTTCCAGACACGACTCACACTGTGCCAAAATAACGCTGACAGGTGTTCGCAGCTCATGTGACACATCAGATGTAAATTGTTTTTCCCTTTGGAATACCTTCTCCAGTTCCTCCAACATCTCATCAAATGTCTGTGCCAAATATGCAATCTCATCCCGATTCTTTCTTCCATCTTCTTTATATAATCCAACTCGTCTTGACAAATCTGCATCGTGACGGATTTCCTGCACAGTCTCTGTGATCGTTTTCACCGGAAGCAACGTTCGTCTCGTCATCCGATATACTAAAATTCCGACCAGCAGAGCCGTCAACGGAAGCAGAATCACCGCAATCCGAATTGTGATAAGAAAGCTTTCCTCCGCATCGGTAACTGACGTAAGTCCACGAATATAGACAGTGTTTTCTTTCATTTGAAGCTTGAGATCATAGACATACCACTCGCGCTTCCCATCTTTGACTTTTTGCACCTCTCCATTTGAGAAATCAATCTGCTCCGTAAATCCTGACGGCCGCTTTCCATATAAAAAATACGCATTTTCATCGTATAATGCCAAATACACATTATCCTCTATCTGATAAAAATCCGAATCCACTTCCAATTGTCCATCTTCCCACTCGACTTCATCCATACTCTCCTGAACCCGGTTCTTCAGTTTCATCTGTGTAGATGCCAACACCTCCCGGTTACTGATTGAAAACAAAACCGCAAAGATGAATCCAATGACAAAAACCATACAAGCGGTATACAAAAGTGTTAATTTTACTTTTAATGATACTTTTTTCATCCATTCACCCTCAGCACATATCCTGCTCCCCGCACGGTATGGATCAGTTTTGGTTCAAATCCTTCATCAATCTTCTTGCGCAGATACCGGATATATACATCCACCACGTTAGAGCTGCCCATATAATCATAATTCCAAAGATGTTGCTCCAATTTTTCTCTGGAAAGCACGATTCCTTCATTCTGTACCATATATCTAAGCAATGCAAATTCCTTACTGGAAAGTGCAATCTCTTTTCCGTTTCGCAGTACCTGATGCGTATCCACATGCACTTCCAGACCGCCGACTTCATAGCAGGTCTTCTGCACAGCAGCGGTTTTTCGCACAAGCACACGGACTCTTGCCAATAATTCTTCAAACGCAAATGGTTTCACAAGGTAATCATTCGCCCCTGCATCTAACCCTTTTACCCGATCTTCCACACTGTCTTTCGCCGTCAAAAGCAAAACCGGTGTATTTTCATTTTTGTTTCGCATCTTTCTTAGGACTGACAGTCCGTCTAACTTTGGCATCATAATATCCAAAATTACTGCATCATAAGGTGCTGCTGCAAGATAGTCAAGCGCCTCCTCTCCGTCAAAGCACGAATCTACACTGTAGTGCTCTTTTTTCAGACGTTCTGTGATAATTTGATTCAGATCTCTCTCATCTTCCGCGATTAAAATGCGCATAAAATCCACCTTCCCTTCTTCACATCTTACTCAGATATCCCAGAGTATACTCTCTCGATATGCATCGCAAGATATCCTACTTCCATCTTCTCCAGTCGAATCGCGCACTCTTTTTCAATATCCTGACAGACTAACCTGCCTAAGCGAAATGCTTCCGGATGGTTCTGTTGCATATAATCGTTCAGATCCAGTTTGATGCTTTCTTTCTTGATTGCCCGTATGATCATGTATTTTACATGATTCATCAGCCTGTTATAAGAAAGTGATCTCACGTCAATCTGCTTTCCGGTCTCCTGCTCCAATATTTTGACACATTCCCGAACTGCTCTTGCCATCTGCATTGCCATCGACACATTCTCATCTTCAATCGCCGAATGGATATGGAGCGCTACGTAACCGATCTCATGACTATCAATCTCCACAGAAAGCCGTTCCTTGAGAATCTCTTTTAACTTGGAGGCAACCTGATATTCGCTGCCAAACAGCGCTCGGATATCTTCTGTCAATGGATTGCTGATCTGCTCTCCATGTCTGATTCGCTCTACCGCAAAAGAAATATGGTCTGCCAGCGGGAACAAGATTCTTCTGTCGATACGTCCGAATTTTTCTTCTGCTTCTACAAGAATCGCATTGGCAATTTCCAAATACTCTGGAGCGATACTTTTTGCCAGCTCTTTCGCGCTGCCACGTTCTGTATCCTCTCTCAGAGAATACCTCGCACATCCGTCTGGCGCTTCGAACCTCTCACTGATTTTCTTTCCAAAGCCAATCCCTTTTCCCAACAGTACATATTCTATATTTTCTTCCATATTAATCGCTATCACACCGTTATTATTTAAGACTTTGCTCACTCTGTACATGATATTCCCCCAGATTTTTTCTTCTGATACTAGGGTAACAAAATCCACGAAAAAAGTAAAGCGGACCTTTCCGGTCCGCTTGAAACTTTTTATTTCCGTTACTGTTCACTATTTTTCGTAACAATCCACTGCAAACAATGGCTCTCCTGCTTTCACCTCACCCTCGGCAAGCAGTCTCACTTTCTGGTTTTCTTTCAGATCTGTGCAAAGAACCGGCGAGCAAAGAGACGGTGCATGCTCTGTCAGATATGAGACATCTATTTTCATCAACAGATCTCCTTTTTTCACACTCTGACCATTTTCAACAAACACTTCAAATCCCTGTCCATTCAGTGCAACCGTATCGATTCCGATATGCAAAAGCATCTCAAGACCTGAGTCCGTCTGGAATCCAAGCGCATGTTTTGTTTCAAATACAAATGCAACCACACCATCTTCCGGCGCCACGATTTCTGCCTCTGTCGGGGTCACACCTGCACCGTCTCCCATCATCTTTCCTGCAAATCCTTCGTCCGGTATCTCTGCTACTTCCACCGCTTTCCCGGTAATCGGACTTGATATGATGATTGTCTCTGTCACTTTTCCTTCGTCTTTGACTGTTTTCTCTGTCACAGCGTTCTCCTCGGAAGAAGATCTCTCAATCACCTCTTCTGTCTCTTCCAAGCTATCATCCGCTGTTTCCAGATAATCTTCCAGATTCGCCTTGATCACAGTCACCTGTGGTCCATAAATGATCTGCACTCCCTGACCTTTTTTTACGATTCCTCTGGAACCACTCTGTTTTAAAATATCCTCATTTACTTTTCCTGCATCTTCGACTGTAATACGAAGTCTTGTCGCACAGCAATCCACATCACTGATATTAGCCTTTCCACCAAGTCCCTTTGTGATAAGTGCACTCACCGGATCCATATGTGCCTCATTTGATGTCGTCTGATTCCCTTCTTTTCTTGCATTTACATCTGCTTTTGTGTACAGTTTTGTCTCTGCATCCTCATCTTCACGTCCCGGTGTCTTAAAGTTGAACTTCTTGATCATAAACGTGAAAATCGCATAGTATAAAATAAAGTAAATAATTCCAACCGGAATGACTCTCATCCAGCTTGTCTTTTCATTTCCCTGTAAAATTCCAAACAGGAAGAAATCAAGGAATCCTCCTGAAAATGTAAGTCCTACCGCAATATTCAGCATATGCGCCACCATATACGCAGAACCTGCCAGGATGACCTGAACAACGAACAACGCCGGCGCCACGAATAAGAATGAAAATTCCAACGGCTCTGTGATACCCGTCAGCATACATGCCAATGCTGCTGAGAGCAGTAATCCGCCTGCCGCTTTTCTTTTTTCCGGTTTTGCACAGCGGTACATCGCAAGCGCAGCGCCCGGAAGTCCAAAGATCATAAATATAAATTCACCTGAGAAATATCTGGTTGCATCTGCACTGAAGTGTGCGATATTCGCCGAATCCGCCAATTGGGCAAAGAAGATATTCTGACCTCCCTGCACAACCTGTCCAGCCACTTCCATACTTCCGCCGACACCTGTCTGCCAAAACGGCATATAAAACACATGATGCAGTCCAAACGGAATCAAGGCACGCTTAATAATACCAAAAATCAAAGTTCCCGCATATCCGCTTCCTGTAACCAGCCCTCCAAGCGCATAGATGCCATTCTGAACCGGCGGCCACACAAAATACATACCAATTCCAACAAACATATATACAATTGTAGAGATAATCGGAACAAATCTGGAACCTCCAAAAAATGACAATGCATTCGGAAGTGCGATTTTGTGGAAACGGTTATGGAGCGCCGCAACACCAAGTCCGACAATGATACCCCCAAATACACCCATCTGAAGAGACTGTATTCCACATACAGATGCGATTGTTCCTTCCAGCACATCTTTGGCAATCTGCCCATCCGCTGTAATTTCCCCTGTTACTACCAGCATACCATTGATTGCCACATTCATAACAAAATATGCAATTAATGCAGATAATGCCGCAACCTCTTTTTCTTTTTTTGCCATTCCAATTGCAACACCAACCGCAAAAATCAATGGCAGATTATCAAACACCGCACTTCCGACCTTATTCATGATCGTAAGCAGTGCATGGAGCACTGTCCCGTCTCCTAATATTTTCTGAAGTCCGTATGTGGCAATTGTTGTCTCATTTGTAAACGAACTTCCGATTCCAAGCAGCAGACCCGCCACCGGAAGAATTGCAATCGGAAGCATAAAAGATCTTCCGATTCTCTGTAAAATACCAAAAATCTTGTCTTTCACCTTTCTTTTCCCCTTTCTTGTTGACTCGTTTGGCTCTTATGAAGATACTTTGGAGTTTTACATGTATTTATGCAACAAAAAAGCATTAACCTACAAAAACATCCAAAATAACGTTCATGTAAGGTTAATGCCTGCCGTACAGTTACACACCCAATATACCTACATTATAAGTTCTTCATCGGGAAATGTCAATTTATTTTTTCTCACTGCTCCCACTCTGCCCTATAAAAGTTAGCTCGCTTTCTAAAAATTTAATATTTCAAATCCAACACAAAAGGTATATTTCGATTTATACTAGCATACAGGAGGGATTTTATTATGGAAAAGAAACACTTATTTTCACTCAGAAGCTTACCAATCGGAAAGATTTTACTTCTCTTTTTGCTAATTTATATTGCGCTGCTTGCCATTCCATATATTCAACACAAGAATGTCTCTGTATCTTATCAGAAAAAGTTCGCAAAACAGTCATTTTACAGTGATACTGCCGGTACGGAACGGGTTGCATATATCAATGACAACACAGATGCCTTATTGTACCGATTACATATGCTTGACGAGGCAAAAGACGAAATCATCCTCTCTACTTTTGATTTTAATGCGGACAAATCAGGGCAGGATATGATGGCATCTCTGCTGCACGCTGCTGACCGTGGCGTCTCGGTTCGCATTCTCGTTGACGGGATCAGCGGATTTTTAGATGTAAAACGAAATTCCTGGTTTCAGGCACTTGCCTCGCACGAAAACGTATCCATTCGCATTTACAATCCTATAAATCTTTTAAAACCTTGGAACTTACAGGCAAGGATGCATGACAAATACGTCATTGTCGACCAGAAAATGTATCTGCTCGGCGGAAGAAATACGACAAATTTATTTCTCGGCGACTACTCCAGGTCCAAAAATATTGATCGTGAATTATTTGTCTATGAGACGGCAGAAAACGACTCTTCCTCCATTCGCCAGCTCACTGACTATTTTGAATCTGTCTGGGCTCTTTCTGACAGCAAAGAATATACATGCAAAAAAATGACCAAAAAGATTCAAAGCTGTAAAGCAAAACTAGAAAATCGGTACACTTCTCTAAAAGAAAAATATCCGGACGCTTACAGTACATGGGACTATGAAGCACTCACACTGCAGACAAATAAAGTATCTTTGCTCTCCAATCCAATCAAGTCCGAAAACAAAGAGCCGTGGATGTGGTATTCTCTTCATCAGCTCATGATGCAAGGCGAACAGGTGCGTATCTACACTCCTTATATTATTTGCGGAAAAGAAATGTATCAGGATCTGACAGAACTTCACGAAAAGAACATTCCGGTGGAGATCATCACAAATGATGTGGCAAGCGGTGCAAATCCTTGGGGATGCACAGATTATCTGAACCAGAAAAAAAACATCTGGGAAACCGGCGCCCGCGTCTATGAATTTATGGGAGCTCATTCCTGTCACACAAAAGCTGTTTTGATTGATGACCGCATGAGCATTGTCGGCTCTTATAATATGGATATGCGAAGCACCTATCAGGACACCGAACTGATGCTTGCAGTGGACTGCCCGGAGTTAAATTCCATCATCCAAACTAAAATGGAACGCGACAAAACATACAGCAAAACAATGGGAAATGACGGAGAATATGATTACGGTGAAAACTATCACTCCAAAGATTTGAGTTTTGGAAAAAAGATCTTCTATGCCATACTGCGTGTGATAACCATTCCACTTCGAAGATTCTTGTAACACACAATGGTTTGTTTTGTTAATGTTGTATAATTTTATTTGTTAAAACATAGACAAATGCCTCCTGTTTTTGTCTATATTACCGTTTTTTTACAAGTAGTCTCTATATACTTGACCATTTTTATCCAGTATTATATAGTAAATACAACCCGAACAGGATTGGGCGAAATGACTCAGGAGGTATGTATTTTATGCTGTTTACAAAAGAATGTGATTATGCGATCCGAATTATGAGAGCGCTCTCAGACGGAGAACTTGTCAGTGTCTCCAATATCTGTGCAGCAGAGCAGCTTCCTTCTGCAATGACATACAAAATTACCAGAAAACTGGAAAAACAGGGTCTTTTAAAAAGTTGCCGCGGCACAAATGGCGGATATTGTCTGAACCGGACATTATCTGAGATTTCTCTCTATGACATCTGTGCCGCCGTAGACCCTGACATTCTGCTTTTAGAGTGTATGAAAGACGGCTATCACTGTTCTATGAACAATCAGCAAAAACCATGTCTGGTACATCGGGAATTCTGCCGCCTGCAATCCATGCTTTTGCAGGAGATGCGTCAGAAATCTTTATCTGAATTATTTTTCGGATAATTTGTATACTCGAAAAATGTGCCAGGCATATTTTTCAGGCCTAATCTTTACTATTTTAGTCAAGTTTAAAAGGAGGATTTTATCATGAATCAATGTTATGGATGTACAACTTGCAAAAGCGCCGATAAACCTTTAGAAGGATTTATCCGTTCGCTCCCAGTGGAAACTTCTCATCACCGTGTGGAGGGTCAGAGTACCAAATGTGGCTTTGGTCTTCAAGGTGTCTGTTGCCGTCTCTGCTCTAACGGGCCTTGCCGTATCACTCCGGAGGCTCCAAGAGGTATCTGCGGCGCCAACGCAGACACGATCGTCACCCGAAACTTTTTAAGAGCAGTCGCTTCCGGCAGCGGATGTTATATACATATTGTTGAAAATACCGCATTGAATTTGAAAAAAACAGCTCAGATCCGCGGTGAATTAAAAGGATTGAAATCTTTGGATCATCTTGCTGAATTATTCGGTATCACAGATGAGGATATCTATGTGAAAGCTGAGAAAGTCGCCGACTCCGTTCTTGCTGATTTATATAAGCCTGAATATGTATCCGCTGAATTGATTGAAAAAATCGCATATGCTCCGCGCATCAAGCGCTGGAAAGAACTCGGTATCATGCCAGGCGGTGCAAAAGCAGAAGTTTTCAAAGGTGTGGTTAAATGTTCCACAAACTTAAACTCTGACCCTGTCGATATGCTCACTGACTGTCTAAAACTTGGAATTTCAACAGGCGTATACGGACTGACACTGACCAACCTTCTCAATGACGTACTTCTTGGTCAGCCAGAACTTCGTCTTGCTCCGGTCGGACTTCGTGTCATTGATCCGGATTACATCAATATCATGATCACCGGACATCAGCATACGATTTTTGTCGATCTGCAGGAAAAACTCATCTCCGAAGAGGCAAAAAAGAAAGCTTTGGCAGCCGGCGCAAAAGGGTTCAAGTTGGTTGGATGTACCTGTGTGGGACAGGATCTACAACTCCGTGGCGCTCATTATACAGAAGTATTCGACGGACATGCCGGTAATAACTACACAAGCGAAGCAATTCTCGCAACCGGAGCAATTGATGCAGTTTTGTCCGAATTCAACTGTACACTTCCGGGTATCGAGCCAATCTGTGACGAGCTGAAGATCAAACAGATTTGTCTGGATGATGTAGCGAAAAAAGCAAATGCAGAACTGATGCCATTTGAATTTGAACACCGCGCAGAACAAAGTGATCTCATCATCGATAAAATTGTGGAAGCTTACAAAGAAAGACGAGGATGCGTTCCGCTCAATCTGATGGAAGAGCATGGAAATGACCATACGTTAACCGGTGTAAGCGAAGGCTCCTTAAAATCCTTCCTCGGTGGGAAATGGACTCCTCTCATTGAACTGCTCGCAGCAGGTGAGATTAAGGGAATTGCCGGTGTCGTAGGCTGCTCAAACTTAACAGCCGGCGGACACGATGTCTTAAGCGTGGAACTTACAAAAGAATTGATTTCGCGCGATATTCTTGTTCTGACAGCCGGATGTTCTTCAGGAGGAATCGAAAACTGTGGTCTGATGACACCGGAGGCTGCCGAATTAGCCGGACCTCGCCTGCGTGCAGTCTGTCAGAAACTGAATATTCCGCCTGTTTTGAATTTTGGTCCTTGCCTTGCAATCGGACGTCTTGAAATTGTTGCGACAGAGATTGCCGCAGAACTTGGTGTTGACCTTCCTCAGCTCCCGCTCGTTCTGTCTGCCGCTCAATGGCTGGAAGAGCAGGCACTGGCTGACGGATGTTTCGGATTGGCTCTCGGTCTTCCGCTTCACCTTGGACTTCCTCCATTTGTAACCGGAAGCAAGACTGCCGTGAAGGTTCTGACAGAGGATATGAAAGAACTGACCGGCGGACAGGTGATTATCAACGATGACGCAAAAGCCTCTGCCGATATTTTGGAACAGATCATTTTAGAAAAACGTCAGGGCTTACAGATATAGGAGGTGCTGCTATGAGAAGAATTATGATCAATGCCTCTCTCTGTGACGGCTGTAAAAACTGCACCGTCGCCTGTATGCAGGCACACAGGGATACCCCTGGAACCGTCTATGACTTAGACCTTACGGATATTCACAATGAATCTCGCAATCACATTGAAAAAATGCCGGACGGCAGTTACCGCCCGATTTTCTGCAGACACTGTGATCTACCGGAGTGTGTCATGTCCTGCATGAGCGGCGCCCTCTCCAAAGATCCGGAAACGGGAATTGTCTCTTACGACGAAAAAAAATGCGGCTCTTGCTTTATGTGTGTCATGAACTGTCCTTACGGCGTTTTAAAAGCAGACACCGCAACCCATACAAAAGTCGTCAAATGTGATTTTTGTATGAAGGACGATGCAAAGCCAAACTGCGTGAAATCCTGTCCAAAGAAAGCAATCTATGTTGAGGAGGTGTCTTTATGATTCATGTAATTATCGGAGTCGGCGCTGCCGGTATCACCGCCGCAAAAACAATCCGTGAAAATGACCCGGATGCTGCTATCACAATGATTTCAACGGATGAGCATGTACATTCCCGCTGTATGCTCCACCGCTATCTGAGTCATGAGCGTAATGAGGATACGTTGTCCTTTGTAGAGCCGGACTTTTTTGAGACTTATCGGATTCAATGGAGAAACGGTGTCTCTGTCCGCACCATCGACACCGCAGAACAGGTCGTTGTTCTCAATGATAACACCTGCTGTTCCTATGACCGTCTGCTGATTGCAACCGGAGCAAACAGCTTTATTCCTCCGGTCGGACAGTTTCGGGAAGCTAATAATGTCTTTGGCCTTCGTCACCTGTCTGATGCGCAGGCAATCCGGTCTCTTGCTGATCAGGCGAACCGTATCCTTGTAGTTGGTTCCGGATTGGTCGGCATGGACGCTGCATACGCATTTTTAGAGCGGGGGAAAGATGTAACCGTGGTAGAGATGGCAGACCGCATTCTTCCGATCCAGCTGAATGAGACCGCCGGCAATGCGTACAGAACTTTATTCGAATCACATGGCTGCAAATTCCTTCTCGGCAAAAAAGCATCAGAGACACATATAAACGAATCCGGCGCAATTAATTTTGTTCTCCTTGATGACGGAACGAAAATTGACTGTGATCTGGTGATCGTTGCAGCCGGTGTGCGCCCTGCCGTGGAATGCGCTCTTGATACTCCAATCCATGTAGACCGTTTTATTCAGGTTTCTGACACCATGGAAACAAACTGCCCAAATATTTTTGCAGCAGGAGATGTAACCGGTCTTTCCGGAATCTGGCCAAATGCAATGAAGCAGGGACAGATTGCTGCGCTCAATATGTGCGGAATACAGGCGGAATACACAGACCGCTACGCCATGAAAAACACAATGAACTTCTACGGGCTCGTCACACTCTCCCTCGGTCGCGGTGTTGCCGAGGAAGGCGATATCGTGCTTGAGGAGGAAGATGCTCACAATTACAGACGTGCCATCATCAGAGATGGGAAGCTTGACAGCATCTTACTACAGGGAAAAATTGACTATTCCGGTATTTATCAGTATTTAATCAAAAATCAGATTGATTTATCCGGAAAAGAACAAGATATTTTCCATCTTTCCTTTGCCGATTTTTATGGAGTCAAAGAAAATGGAGCGTATTGCTATCAGATATAACGTATAATGAAAGCGGCTGTGAGTTTGCCTCATAGCCGCTTTACATATTATGATTCTATTTTTCGTCTTTTTCTCATCACATACAACAATACTGCTACTCCCACAATTCCTGCGACTGGAACAGCAATGGCTGTAGTGTCTCCCGTTTTTACACTCTCCTTTTTGTGAGATGTATCAGAAGTTCCCTGTTGTTCGGAATCTCCCGAAGTGCCCGGATTCGGATCCTTTTTATCTTCTTCTCCGCTCTCTTTATCCTTGTATGTAAATTCAAATTTGTTCAGCTTTTCTAAGATTTCAGATACCTCATTCGGTGTTGCATTTGGATTGTCCAATACATTTTTCGCCTGTTCTCTAAGTCCTGTAAACTCTTTCCATGACTCATCCGTCGCCTGACCTTGTGTCATATCTTTAATCTTATCATACTTTTCTTGAAGTGCAGTCTTATCCGCACGCAGTCCGCTGATTCGCTGTTTCAAAATGGCCGTCTTTTCATTTACCTCATCCTGTGTATATGTGCCATTTAACAATACCTCTGCTTCTCTGATACCCTGCTGCAGTGCCTCAAAACTTTCTTTTGTGTATCCCTCCGAAGAAATTGCTTTCGCTGTCTTAATGACCTCTTTCAGTTCCGATATATCTACCGTCACTTTCTGGAGATTTTCCCTTGCCGCTTCTACTTCCGCTGCTTTATCGTTCATCTCAGATGTACAGGTCTCTTCATCTGGTTTTTTCAAAAGTTCTGTTGCACTTTTTACAACTTCTTGAAGCGCAGTCCAACTTTCTGTTGTATACTCTTTTTCATTCAGACCCTCACAAAGCTTCAATTCTTCTTCAAGCTTGCATCTATCCACCATTTCTTTCTTTTCTTTCCGAATCGTCAGTGCGCCAACCTCAACCCAGCCTCTTTTATCCTGTTCCTGTGTGCTTTTTCCCACTCGCTCAAACTGAATCGTATACGAGCCTTCTGCAAATTCCTCCTGCATCAGCTCTGTTCCTTCCACTCGGTTTTGCGCATATGTATCAATCTCTTCCTGATAAATTTGTTTTCCGGATTGATCCTGAAGCGTCACCCGAATGACTCCGTGGTCATCTCCTTTTACAGTCGGAACCTGTATGAAATGTCCGGTAAATTCATACGTCAACGGTCCCGCATTGTCATCTGCTGTCGCCTTGAATTTACCTGCCTGAATCCATTTATCAGAGCCTTGCAGCTCTCCTGAAGGAACCTGTATCTCTTCAAATCCTCCCTGTTCCAAATTATCTAATGCTTTTTGCAGTTTCTGCGCTGTCTGATCGACTGTAGGCTGCTTTGCACTCTCATCAGCCAAAACTTCTTTTGCTTCTGCAAGCACTTTCTTTAACTGGTACAAAGACTCATTTGTATACTCGCCTTTCAGCGCTTCTTCTGCCCGTGCAATCAATGTCTCCAGCGCCGATTTATCTGTCTCCCCAAAGCCAAGACGGTCATATCTATTTGATAAAAATTCGGTTCTGGAATCCATCAAATCCTGTGATGCTTTCAACATTTCTTTTCCATCTGAAATGCTTTCTTCAAATGCATCTTTTAGTTCCTGCGGTGCATTTACATAATAGTCTGATGTACGGTCTGCTTCCTCTGCCAATCCAATCATGCTCTCCAATTCTGCTGCGTCACCAGCTTTATCTGCCGGAACACCTGCACAAAGTGGTGTCACCTCATACAGAGATGGTTCGCCTAAGAATCCTGCTTTCAGTATCACTTTTACAGAATCCGTATTGATCTCCGGAAATTCCGCTAAGTAATATGCATGATATCCTTCGCTGTTTCCATCTACATCTCCCACCTTGTCATTGATATCCCCCATCTTTGTACCTTCGTACACTGTCTGGTAGGTTCCATCCACAAGCGCTTGAATTTCAAATGCACCAATCGCATTATTTCTTGACACAAAGAGGTCAAATTTCATCTGGCTGAGTGGCTCTGCTTTTGCAAATGTCAATGTGAGCTCCATCGGTTTGGAAGTATCTACACCTTTTGATGCCCATCTTGTCGCCGGATTTCCGTCAATCATCTTCTCTTTTGCATAAGTATCTCCCCAATGGTTTTCATGGGATACTACCAAATCTTTAACGGAAATACCTTCTGTCATATATTTCTTTGTATATACCGGACTGACTCTCTGCTCTTTATAGAACAATGCTGCTCTGACAACAGTGTCCTCCTGATTACTCAACTGAAGTGGTTTCTCGTAGTTTTCTGATGTCTTTCTCGGAACACTTCCATCTGTTGTATAGCGGATCTCATAATTTTTAGCATTCTCACTCTTACTCAAAGTAAGCGTCCGGTCCTCCCCAATGATTCCGGAATCTTTACTAAATGAAATCACCCGGTTCTCCATCTGTTTTTCTAATTGTGCCGCGGTATCAGTAAGCTGACTTTCTGCCTTCTGATAGTATTCCATATCCCCTGTGTTTTCCAGCAACGTATTGCGCAATTCTCTCAACTGATTGTAAATAGTATCAATCTCATTGTAGGCAAGCCCTTCCTGATCAGTCAGATAATATACGTTCTCTGCTTCTTGCAGATATGTGCGGTATAATTGATCCATCTGTTTTGCTTTTGTCAGAATACTTCCCAGTTCTTTTGAAGAACGGTCAATCGCCGACTGCAGTTCTTCTTTAATCTTGATCAGATCCGGATGGAGTTGTTTTAAAAATGCTGTTGCCTTCTCTTTCAATTCCTCCACATTCGTCTCAGACATATCAATTGTATACGTCTTTCCTGCTTTCGCTTCAAAAGAAATACGACCTGTTTCTTCTTCTTTTGTCACTTCAATTTCTTTTCCATCAGCATATACTTTTGCAGAAGTGATATCCTCATAAGATCCTGTAAATGTACTGCTTTCTTTGTCTCCGTCATAGCATACCGTAAATGTCTCCGCCACGCCGTTTGCCCACTTTTCTCCAATTGTAAAGTTGCCTCTTGCTTTCAGTCCCTGTACGCTTCCTTCTTCCCATGCGCTTGGAATTGCCGGAAGAAACTGTGTATATCCGGACTGTGACTGTACAAGCATCTCTGCCACACCGGATGTCAGGCCAAAGTTACCGTCAATCTGCCATACCGGAGTTCCATTCATCATAGTGTCTCCACCGCCGGAACCATGAGAATCAAATAGATTGTACTGAAGCCCGGAAGAATTTCCTCCAATCAGATGATTCAAAAGTGTATATGCTTTCTCTCCATTCTCTGTCCTTGCCCAAAGGTTAATCTTATTTGCCTTTGACCAGCCGGTAGAGTATTCTCCACGCTCTGTTAAAGACTGGATTGCCGCATTCATATACTCTTCATTGTCTTTGTTGATCAATGTTCCCGGGAACAGACCTACCAAATGAGATGCATGTCTTTGTTCTCCCAGATGTCCGATATTCCATCCGCTGTTTGGAACTTCGATTTCTGCAAGATCTCCTGCCTGTGCATAAGACTGGTTATGACCGTTCTTCTGTCCGACACGTGTCTCCTCATACCACTCCTTGATTCCATTTGTATCATTGATCTCAATCGGATCCAGTTTTTGCATCTTTTCTTCCCATGATTTCAAAAGTGCTTCGTCTTCTCCGACAATTTTTCCTGCCTTGATACATTCATTGTACAACTCCCACACAAGCGACTGGTCATAAGTTGTTCCAACTGCTGTCGGTCCCTGTTCCTCTGAAAAACTTGGTCCAACTACAAGTCTGTTCTGGCCGTTATATGGCGAGTTCTCATCGTTAATTTTCTGATACTCCGATGTCCAGAGATATGAATCCCAAAACAGAGCTGCCTCTTTCATAATCGGATAAATCGTATTCTTCAGATATGCCTCATCCTGTGTAAACTCATAATGCCACCAAAGATTTTGGATTGCCCATGCAGCCCCTGTCGGATTCCATCCGTATTCCTGTGCATTTGTCGGCGCTGTCATACCAAACGGATTGTTCTCTGTATGTACGGTAAATCCGGTATGATTTTTCACTGCTCCTTCAATTCCGTGCACTCTCTCCGCAGTCAGGCGTCCCGGCTCTCTTAACTTATCCATATAATCTACAAACGTTGTCCCACATTCTGCAAGATTCGTTGCATAAACCGGCCAGTAATTCATTTGTACATTCACATTGAAATGGTAGTCTCCTGTCCACGCAGAGTTGCCAACTGTCCACAATCCAACTAAATTACTTGGAAGTGTTCCTCTTGAACCTGCGATTGTCAGATAACGTCCATATTGAAATGCCAGCACTTCCAGATAATGCGAATAATTTCCATTTCGATATTCATCCACAAGCTGGTTCGTCGGTACTGATGTGCGCTGTTCTCCCAAATCCAGACTTACTCTGTCAAATAATCCCTGATGGTCTGCGATATGTGTTTCCTTCAACTCATCATAGGATTTCTTCGTTCCATTGTTCACACGGTCAGCGACTACTTTTTTCAAATCTTTGTTCTTATCCCGATATGTCGGATAATCATTCTTATAATCCGTCTCTGCCGCCATCACGATCATCACGCAATCTGCATCCTGAATCTGATAGACTTGATTCTTTTCATCTGCGCTCAGTTTTCCACCTGTCAGAACGAGCTTCATCGTTGTGCAAAACTTCAGATCATTGTCCTTTACCTTTCCTTCGATCGTACATGTCTGATTCTTTTCATCAAAAGTGGTCTTCCCTTCTAAACCACTATTATTAAGCTCCATTTTTACATTCAAATCAAGTTTTCCTTTTTCAGATGCAGAAAGCTCTGTCACCATCACCTGATCCGGATTACTCACAAAATGTTCCCGCTTATATGTCACGTCTTTGCAAGAAAACTCTGTCGCCGCAATTCCGGTCTGAATATCCAGCTCTCTGCGGTAGTCCTTTACATTGTTATCATTGATTCCCATCTTGGAAAAATCAAGCCAGATATCTCCGAAATCCTGATAACTTCCTTTGTTCAGATTATTCTCTCCCGGGAACTTAATCTTTGCCCCCATTCCGTAACCGCCAAGACTTTTGTCATCGTTGAATACATTTGTAGATTTGTCATCTAAAAGCTTTCGATACTCCTCAATCTCCGTATCGGTATACGCTGTTGCCTTATTCCCGAACTGATAATTTGGACGACTTGATGAAGGTCCACCTGTCCAAAGTGTCTTTTCATTAAAATGAATCCTTTCCTTTGCAATCCCTCCAAAAATCAGATTTCCCAGATTTCCATTGCCCAAAGGCAGGGACTGCTGCATCCACTCGCCGCCATTTGTTTCTGCTGTGTCGATCTTAGCCGGCGAAGTATACCATAATTTCAATTCTTGATTGATCGACTTTTCCGCGGATACCGGCAATGCCTGTTCCGACTCTTTTGCAAGCACATTCTGTACAGTTCCGGTCGGCATGACCAACACTGCGCACATCCCTGCAAGAAACTGTTTGATTCCTTTTTTCACCATAACCTCTCCTTCATCTTAGCTTCTTTTTTCTATTCTTTCCTCTTTCGATGATACTACCGCTATTATACATTGTCAACTTTGACAATAAATTTATTTATCGAACATTCTTTTTTGTTGTTTTATAATATAATAAATATTTTCAGGAGGAGTTGTTATGAAATATATTGACAAATCAATTTGGTCACGAGCAGAATTATTTGACTTTTTTTCTACTGTGGATCATCCATTTTACAGTACAACTTTCCGTGTGGATGTCACGCAGCTTCACAAATACACCAAAAGCCATGGTATTTCTTTCTATTATGCACTGACCTACCTGGTTACAAAAGCGATAAATCAAGTGGAAAATTTCCGCTATACAATCCATGATGGAAAAGTTGCACTTTTAGAAGAGCGGATTCCAAGTTTTACAGACATAAAAAAAGACAGTGAACAGTTCTATATTGTCACTGTCCGCTGCCAGGATTCCATGGAAAAATTCTGCCGTATTGCAAAAGAAAAAAGTCATACACAGACGACGTTTATTGACCAGACCGAAGAAGGCGACGAGCTGATCTATATGTCCTGTCTTCCGTGGCTTGACCTTACCGGATGTACCCATGAACGTAATCTGGATATCGATGATATGATTCCACGAATCACCTGGGGAAAGATCATGGCCCAAAACGGTCGTGAGACACTCGGAATGTCCGTGGAAGTCAATCACCGCATAATCGACGGCGTTCATATTGGCAGATTCTATGAAGGTCTTCAAAAAATGATTGATGAATTATAAGTCTCAGAATGTGTCAGGCTGTGTCACTGCACACAGCCTTTTTACATCTGTTTTCTCACAATCTGATATTCGTCTCCGAACTGATAGTACGGGCAATCCCGAAATTCTCCCCGAACAAACCGATACATCTCATCTTCATCCAGATTTTTCATACATACATAGTAATCATATTCTTCATCATACTCGTAATTCATACAACTCTCACAGTTCGTCTGAGCCATTTTTCTTCCTCCTTCCAATTCGTTCTTGCAATGTGATAACAAGATAATAACCTGCCGCTCCGGCTCCAAGCCCGACAAGCACTCCGCCTAAAATATCTGTCGGATAGTGCACATACAGATACATTCGTGAAAATGCAAGCAAAACAGCAAGCACAAGCGAGACCTTCCAAAGCTTTTTCTCCCCCGCAAAATAAAGCGCCGCAACCGCCGCAAAAGATGCAGCCGTATGTCCTGACGGAAACGAAAAATCTTTTGGCGCTGTAATCAAAAGCTGCACTGCCTCATTGACATCAAACGGTCTCGTTCTGGCAAACAGATTTTTTAAAATTCCATTGCACACAATGACATCAATGCATAATGCCGCTGCCACGATCAATCCGCTCTTTCTCGTTTTCGGGATCAAAAGCAGAATGACCGCCAACACGATCCAAAAAATTCCCGCATCTCCAAGGTGCGTGATCCCAAGCATCATTTTATCAACTATTGGACTATGTAACGTCTGTAGCCAGTCTAAAAATTGTATTTCTATTCCCATCTTTTTCTCCTTATTTTCTAAAACCATTTTTTCTTTTTAAAGAACCATATCTCAATCAACACAATCAGCAGACAGATGCCGCAAATAACCACATATCCATACCGCAATGAAAGCTCCGGCATATGGCCAAAATTCATACCATACCATCCTGCAATGAGTGTCAGTGGCATAAATATGGTTGTCACGATCGTGAGAAATTTCATAATCTCATTCTGTCTGATATCCACCTGTGTCTGATGCATCTCCCGAAGCTGCATGGAGTACTCCTTCAATTCCTGGACAGTCGAATAAAACCGTCCCGCCCTTTCACATAACAAAGAAAATAATAACTCTTCTTTCTCAGCCCCCTGCTCGGCCGCATTCTGCTTTAGCGTCTCTCCCATATCGGATAATTGTTCATAATAGGAACTCAGCACAGAAAGTTCTTTTCTGATAGCCAGAATCGTGCGGTTAAAATCTTCCAGATTGTTATTTAACAGTTCATCCTCGAGATCCTCCAAATTATCTTCATATCCTTGCAAAAAAATCATATCATCTTCCAGCAGATATTCCATAAATTTGAACAGAAACTGCAACGGAGATGCCGCATCTATATTCGGATAGTCCTTCATCTCTCTCAGCATCGGTTCTATCTTTGTCTCGTACTCAATAAAAATAAATCGGTTCGGTAATACACAGTATCCAAATGCTGTTTTTTCTCCTCGTAAATGTTCTTTTTGCGGAATTGCAAACGTCCCCTCCACTGCCTGACTCCAATTTTCCGCCTTGCAGAAACGAATGTAATGCAGTTTGCTTGACTCAAAACTTCTATGAAATAATTCCTCGTATCTTTCCGCAAACTTTTCAACTGACAAAATCTCCATATCCCACTTTTGGTCCATATCTACACACTCCTGTCTTCTGTCAATGCTTTGCCCTATTCTAACATACATTTCAGCATCTGAAAAGGGAGAGCATACCGCTCTCCCTCGTTAGAATTCACTATTTTACTCTTTTCTTTTTGCTGATCAATATTCCGCCCACTGCGACAACACTTGCAAGCAACCATGCCATTGGCAGACTACTTTCTGTTGTGTCACCTGTGTGAACTTCATGCTTGTCATCCGAATCTGGTTTCTGATCCTGCTGTGGTTTATCTGGTTTTGGTTGTTCTGGCTTAGCAGCATCTTTCTCCACAAGATTTGCTTCCGCTGTCTCAAATGCATTTCTCAGTTTCAGATATTCTTCCTGTGAAACATTGTCAAGACGATCTAATACTCCACAAAGTTTCTGATATGCATCTTTATATACCTTGTAAGATTCCTCTGTATATTTTGAGGCATCTTTCAACTCAATACCATTGATATAAGCTTTCACTTCCTCAGCATTTGCTCTTGTCACAAGCGCTTTGATCGCTGCATCTAATTTGTCAACAGCCGCTTTTACAGACTCCTCTGTACTGTCTGTTCTGTCAAATTCTGCTTTTGCAGCGTTAAGTGCTTCTGTCAATGCCTGATAGCTGTCTTTTGTATAAAGCTGTGCATCTAAACCTTCCGCTGTTTTAATCAATCCAGACAACACTTCTTTTGATACAGGTGCTACCGGTACAAAAGTCAATCCCTCTTTTGCATCTTTCAACGCTTTCAATGCATCTTTAAATTCTGATGGGTGTACCGGTGTTGTCTTGTTCTTTTCAATCAGCTGTTCCACTGCTTCTTTTGCCGCAACAAAATTATTCCAAGACTCTTCTGTATAGATAGATTTATCTGTTGCATTGATAAAGTCATTTTCTGCCTGCACTGCGAGCATACATTCTTCCATTGCAGACGGATTGTATACAAGCGCTGATTTTGCCGCCTCTAAATCTGCAAGTAATTTTTCTACATCTGCTACTGATGTATTATCCGCATTTTCCATTGCTGTTTCAATCGCACTTACTGCGTTGCTGTATACACGCCATGTTCTTGCTGTGTAGTTCTCAGAATCTTTCAGCGCCTTGTCCAATGCTGCCTGCAATTTTGACATATCGCCTTTCAACTCTTTGTCTGCCACTGCATTTTTAATTGCAAGTACTGCGCTGTCAACGCTTCCTTTGCTTGCATGTTCGCTGTCATATACTTTCTGACCTGCTGCAATTGCCGCATCATATGCCTGCTTACTGTCTGTTGTCCAAGAAGAAGTATCTTCTTTGTTGTCTAACAGCTTTTTCAGTTCTGCTTTGTCCACATTCACAGTATCTGTTTTTGCAAATACTAATTCTGTGATAGATGGTGTCACATTTTTCCACTCTAATTTCACATCTAAGAGAACGGTATCTTTTTCTAATACGAACTCATTTACTGTCTGTGCAAGCGTTCCAAGTGTAATCCATTTATCCGGATTTTTCAATGTACGGGCTTTTACAGTCGCATTGGAAATTGCGTCTGCTCCCTGAATGATCTTAATCACATTGACATTGTTATTGTCAGAAACTGTATAGTTCAATGTTCCTGTTTCTTTTGCCGGAACAAATGCTGTAGACAGATCAGCATCTACCATGTATGCATATTTTCCGTTTCTTGTATCCAGACAGTCACTTTCAAATGTCGGGTCGTTCACTGTCGGCATATACTCACCGCCATTGATCTCAAATTCCTGGAATCTCACCCATTTATCTGAACCTACTTTTGTTCTTGTAATCTCAAACTTGATAAAACGAGCTTTCTGGTTGATATTTTCTTCCAATTTTGCATTGTAGGAAGTCTCATGTAACGGAAGTACATCATTGATATTATCTTCGTTTGAAGCTTCGCCTTCATTTTCTTTATCCTGATTACCGATTGTCATCACATCTGTCCACTTTTGACCATCTGTTGATACTGAAATCTTTGCGTGACGTGGGAAATCAATCTCACTGTCTCTACATACTACTTTCAATGTCTTCAGGTCAATTGTCTGTCCCAAATCATAGACAAATTTTGCGCCCTGATTCTGGCTTCCCTGATAGATAACCTGTGTCGTGCGGTCTCCGTCAAACAGGTTTGTCGCCGGATTGCTTGCCGCCTCACCGATTGCAAACGTTGTCTGATCAGCTACAAGTGATTTTTCATAAATCTCAAATGTCTTCAATGACAACTTCTGAATATCGAATGTTTTCTTCGCATCTGTCTTGTTGATGAGACGTACATAACGTGCATCTACATTCTTTCCAGCTGCATACTCAGTCCATTCGTATCCGTTTTTCGATACTTCTAATGTAATACCGTCTGCATCTTTTAACTGATTCTCAATCGTTGTAATCTCGTGTACACGATCTAATTTCAGACCAATATATTGATCTTTCTCCAACGCAATGTCATTTTGTGGAGCCAGCTCTGCTGAATCTGCAAATACGTTTGCCCCAAAATCTTTATATGCATCTACGTTTGTATATGCTTTCGCATTGTAAAATACTTTTGCATCTACATCAAATTCTCTGAAAGCAATCCAGCTCTCCTGATTTTCCTGATTTTCCAGACGAACATACTGTGCCTCGATGTTTTTGTCCGAAAGATCTACCTGAATATGTCTTGTATTTTTAAACGGCTCTACACCCGGAATATCCTTCCAGTCTGTTCCATTTACTGAATACTGCAATTTTACATTCTTGAAGTAATCACCATCATTGTCATTCTTACCCTGTAAAATATCAATTTTACCTAACGTGATTGGCTGTGATAATTTCACTCCGACATAGTCACCTTTGATTGTAGTATTTGCCGGATTTCCATTCTGTCTTACATTATACCAGATTGATGTCTGTGTATTTTCGTCAATCAAGTTACTTTCTTCTCCTTGATATGGAGCCCATCCGTCCTGTGTACGGATGACTTCTTTCGTAAACTCAACTCCTGTCTCCGGTGTTGTGGATACTTTGAATTCTCTCATAGATGGCCATTTATTGCCTGAGCCTTTTTGTGTACATTCATAACGTACTGCCACAACATTCTCAATCTCGATACCGGATACATCTACACGCTCTGCATATGGACCGTATTCTTTATCTGTTAAGTCTTTCCATGTGTCTTCTCCGGATACTTTGTATTTTACTTTTGCCTTTCCAAATGTATCCTGAGCTTTTCCGCTTTGATTTGCACCATTTAAAATATGGACACCGTAAACTGTACTTGGTTTACTGAAATTTACCTGGTAGTACTGTCCTGCCGCTTCTTCGCCATTGTGCCATGCATGTGTATTTTCATCGCCATCGATAATATTGTTAATATTTCCGGAATACCATGTATCAAAGCTTGACTCTGCTGTGATCACCAGCGGATTTTCTCCCTCACCGGATACATAATCATTGATTGGGCCGGATAGTTTCTTTTCTAATTTTTCTGCTAATGGAATCAAGTGTGTAGAACCTGGTGATACTACCTGTGGGTTTCCATTGATCATTGGCTTTGTAAATGTCTTTGATGTCTTAAAGCTTGAGCTTCCTGCTGTGTAGCTGTTAAACGCTGCATACATATCATCATTTTCAATTGCAATCTGCGCTTCTACAAATGAGCGGATTGATTTACATAATTCTTTCAGTGAATTTGTAAATGGCAGTAACTCCGCTTTGAGCGCTTCATTTTTGCTTTTTGCATGAAAACCATCACAAGCGTCGATGATGACATCCATTTCCTGCATCAATCTTGCTCCAACTTCTTTTACAGATTCATTGTTGTCCAGTTTTGTCTTAAATTCGTTCAACAACGGCTGTAATTCTTCTGATTCCGGCAACACCAAACCGTGTCCGTTTGGCTGTGGATTCGACATATGTTTTGCCAGTGTGTGTAATTCTTCTGTCGCATCTGCTTCAATGTATTTGAAAGAATCCTCCCAGCTCTTATCTACCTCGAATCCTTTTACATTCCATGCATAATCTGCAACTGCAAAAATCGCAACCTTAGAAGCCTCTGACTCCTGCATTGGGTTTGTCACTGCTCCGTAAATATCATTTACATTGATATCTGTGTGAAGCTGCACACCTTTTCCCATCAGCATACGTCCATGATTGATATCATTTACAGGCCAGTTTAACCAGAATAACGGTGCACGACGTTCTGTCTTGCCCTCCGGTAAATTATGCCTTCTAAAGTGATCCAGTGTCTTCTGCTCGATTGGCTGACACACTGCTTCACCTGTCCAAAAAATACGAACATCTTCCGGGAAACCTTCATCTAATTCATTTAATTCAGAATAATTTCCCTGCCATGAATGGTTGTAGCCTTGCGGACAAAATACGAGATCATATACATCGCCTTTTTCATCTGCCCATTTCTGCAAGTCATTCATAACTCTAATTACAACTTTTCTAGGAAGATTTCCTGCATCATCTCCCAGCACACCAAATTGACGCACTCCGACATTGTACAACTGATTAAATTTATCTTTAATCTTTTGGATATCTGCGTCATATGTTGCCTCTGTGATACCACCGTTCATAAATGGATGGATTGTCCATACAAAACGACATTTTGATGCATTTCCGACTTCTGTCATCTCTTTGATTTCTTCCAATTTATCTGCCGGGTATGGCTCACGCCATTTTGCAGAATGATATGGGTCATCCTTCGGCGCAAAGATATAAGAAGTCATCTTGAAGTCTCCACCAAATCTCATCAAAGACATGCGGTCTTCATTAGACCATGGAATTCCATAATAGCCTTCGATAAATCCACGAATATTTACATCTGCATAATCTCTCATCTCGAAATTGCGGATTGTAGACCCGTCCATCTGATTAAAGATATGTTTTAATGATGTAATTCCGTAGAATGCTGCATCTGTATCCACACCTAAAATGACGATCTCATCATTGTTGGATGCCAGAAAATAAGAACCATAATGCTCAAACAAGCTTGCATCTACGTTGTAGTTCTCCTTCACATAGTTGTCTACATAACCTTTTGAATTGTAGGTACCAACTAAAATGTTTGTCTTACCTTCTGCTTTTTCTGCTGTCACAGTGATATTCTTGTCTTTCGCTTCCAGAACTTCATTCATTCTGTTCTGTGTAGCTTCATCAATTTTCTCTTCAAAAACTACATTCACTTCCGGGCGAATAACATATTCTCCCTCTTGGTAGGACATGTCATGTGGATTCGGATAAATCTCGTATTCCACCTGAGTGTTGTCCTGTGCATAAACCTTTGGAATTGCCGGCGTTCCCATTGTTAAAACCATTGCAATCGCCAGTAATCCTGTCAACATTTGTTTTGCAATCTTTTTCATTCCTCTTTCATCCTTTCCTGAATCTGTCCTGTTAAAAAAGAAAAGACCAAGGACATTCTAAATAGTCCCCCACTTTACAGGAGCTATCTAAAACTCTTTCCCTGGTCTCGCCTAATCTAATAGTAACAATCCATATAATCGTTATTATCATATGATATTCTCTACAAGATTGCAAGTTTTTTTGTCAATATTTTCCAAAAGTAAATTTTTACATAGTCACAGTTCACACATTTGGATTCTTTGCACAATACAAGCTATATGCCGACAGTGTAAAACCATCCGTAATCTTTCCCTCCGCAATCCATTTCCGTAATTCTTCTGCTGAAAGAAACACCACATCCTCAATTCCTTCGTAGGCATACCGCCTCTGAACACCTTCCACCTGACACGCAAATACCGCCACTTTATTCGCTAAAAGTCCACTGTCTGCGACAACCTCTCCCAAATATTCACATTTGATAACCGTCGCACCGATTTCTTCGTGCACTTCCTTTTTGACATTTTCGTACGGTGAGAGTTCCTTTTCTCCAAATCCACGTGGAAAACTATACTGACTCGTTCGAATCGCGTGCCGATATTGCCGCAGGAGCACAAACAATCCGTTTTGAATCGTCACCGCCACTGCTGCTCCACTTGGCACAACCGGCAGTATTCTTTCATATGTATATAACTTTCCATCTGGATTCCGAATCAGATCCACAAGCAGATAATGGTATTCACTGCTATACATCACACCTACTTTTTGCCCGGTCTCTCTCACAAATGTATCTACCGTCTCTTTATCCGTCACAATCGGAATCTGCGTTGACTCTGCAAACAACTCCGGACGTTCCTTCCGCAATTTTTCATATGTGTTCCATTCTATTCCATCACTATATTTTTCTTTCATTGTTTCTCTCCTTATCTGGATTCTGATAGGAAATGCCGCTCTTTGCCATTCCGATTCGATACAAATCTTTCATCCCCACACCAATACTTCGTACACTTTCTAAAATATCCGGCAGTTGAAACACATTTGCAACAACAGAGCCTACTATTCCGAACATAATGGTAGAGCAAACCATCGACCACAGCATACGCATCCACTCATTTCCTGTCACATCAAAAAACAATCCCATCACCTGGTCTTCCACAAATCCCATAAAGTAATCTACTCCACAGAAAATCACAATGTACAAAAGCGCTGTACGCAGTCTTGCAAACATCTGATATGCAATCCGCAGGTTCCATCTCCTCTTCTCCTTCTCGCAATCTTCTTCATAGCGTTTTCCTATGCACTCTTTGGTCTGTAAACCCCTGTCACGCTTTCGCTCCTCCTCTACTACACGAACGGCTGTGTCCCATGGAGGAAGCTCTATCTCCTCAGACTGTTGTCCTCTCTCTTTACATTCCTTCCAATATAACATGAGTCTTTGGGTCAAATCCTTCTCAAAGGTGTCTCCTTCCTTCTCGTAATGCTTCGACACCTGATAAATACTTTCTTCTACTGTATAGTTATAGCAAAGATCGACCACTGCCTTTGCAAGCAGCTGCTGTGACTCAAGTGCTGTTTTTTCCTCTGATACAAGTTTTTTTATCCAATTCGTCCTATTGTTCATCAATTTTTTTGTTCTATCTTCACGGTACAATTCTTTTTTTGTTCGCTCCAGAATCTCTATCGCTTTCGGCAATCCTTCTTCCAATTCCCTGCCAGACTCCCCTGAAAACAAAGACTTAGGCTTTCGAAGTATCTCCACAATTTCTTCATAAAACTGCATAAAATTTCTCTTTTCTCCGGTATTTGCCGGCTGCCCTGAAATTTTCTCCAGACTCATCATCAGAATCATTCGCACAAATCGAATTACATACTCAAGATCTTTCTTCTTCTCTTCCTCTTTTTCATTCTCCATTAACTCTTCCAAAACAGTTGTATCACTATACTGAAGCGCATGCTTCATCTTCTCAAGTAAATCTTTCTCTGCACAGCGCACAGGCAGACCCGAAAACAAAAACTCTTCCTTGCTCGAATCGTTGCATTTGTCAATTGCGTTCTGTATATATTGCGACGGAGTTCTGACATCTCCATATCTTGAAATTTTAATTGCCCCAAGCGCAAACAACTGCACCATCTGTTCGTATGCTTTTTCATCTCTAATCGCACACAAAAAAGCTTCTGAGTCCGTCAATTGGTTAAACGAAAGCACAACCGTATTCCCCTTTTTGACAATCTCCTCAAAAAGTGCCTGCTGACCTCTTTGGATCTCTTTCTTCGAATTTCGCACTGAATCCAATTCAAATAAATATACAAAACGCCTCATCTTTTGTTCCCCCTGTGTTCTAAACCGCATTTTCTCTTACTATTCGTATTCTTCTAATGCTGATGCAAATACTTTTCTCTTGTTGCCATACCTCCCCTGATATGTCTTTCTGACTTATTTTGATCTAAGATCTTTCGTGCCTGATTGGCAAGCCCTGGATTAATCTGCAAAAGCCGTTCCGTTACATCTTTATGTATGGTACTCTTACTTACTCCAAATTTTTTTGCGGTCTGCCGCACTGTCGCCTGGTTCTCAATAATATAATATGCGATTTCTACTGCTCGCTCCTCGATATAATCTTTCATATACTTCCCCTGCAATTACTGTTGTTACAGTGTATGCAAAGGATTCTTTTGGTATGTCTTGATATTTCAGCCTTCCGGCTCCGATTGATAATTTTCCCTTATGCCTCTATATTCAAAACTTTCACCCACTTTGTATCTTTCCGATTATAGTTCATCGGCTTTCTTATATCGCTTTCCTTTTGTTGCCCCATCATCTACAAGCTTTTCATCAGTAATCAATGCTCGCAGCAATTCTTTCGTTCTTGTTTCTCTCACTCCTAACACATTCATTAAATCACTTGCTTTGTACCATACATCAGGCTGCATAAAGGTAAGAATTTTTTCATATTGTTCTTGTCTTTTTTTCGTCACTTTTTTATAAAAGAAAGCGTCAAAATCGTTCTGTCCGGATCAAATCTTTCTTCAATCTCTGGCTCTACAAATCCTTCTTCATTCCATACATTGAAAATATTCGGTACTCCACTTCCGGCACGTTCACCTATATTAATCAAGTTAAACATTTTCATGAGAGATTTATTTCGTGGATCAGATTCTCCGCCCAAACGCATCTGTTTTTTACCGGTTCGGACATAGCCTGGATTTGCAAAAGTAATTTTATCCGTCTCTTTCCTGATTCTTTAATCCCTAAAATAATGACACCGCCATAACAGTTTGCAAAAGAAGAATATGTGTCCCATAATGAAACCGGTAATCCTCCATTCGCTTTCTTCACTTCTCTTCTGTTATCTTCTCTATATTTATCGAACCGTGAAATATCAAATTCTTTTCTCACAATAAATCACCATCCTATTTAAAAATGTAACCATGACTTTCATATCAGTATCTGTACCTAATTTTACCTTGTTTTTTCCAACAGCACAAGTGGACTTCTAGTCCAAAATCTCTCGTTTTTCGCCATAGTAATTTTCTTCCAAAATATTCTCGGCCGCCTCCTGCATCGCCCGCTCCACCTTTTTTCATTCACTTCCATAAAAACCTTCAATATGTAATCGGCGGTAGTTTCTACCGTATTCGGATTATGAAACCGATAGTTTATTTTTTTTCTTGCCACGATAAACAAACTACCTCCCTTCCTGCACTCTTTGTCCATGTTTATGAATTCTTCTGAATAAATAGTCCTGTAGATTCAGCTCTTCTCTTTTAAATCCAAATATAACCCTATTTTCCAATAATCTATGACAGTACTACAATTAAATGATATACTAATTTTAACTTATAATTTTGGAGGTATATTATGTCTAACATTCAGATAACAGAAAATGAATCGGGGAAATATTCTCCCGAATGGTTTTATACCGAATCTCAGACTCCCGAATGGATTGCATTTGCTCACAAGGCTGATGAACTACGAGAAAATTTTATAAATCTCTTTGGAATAGAACGCTTAAAATCTCTTTCCGGAAGGAATTTGTTAACTTCTTTATTCTATAACGACGAAGGAAATAAAACCAACCTCTGCTATATGCTTGAAATGGACAAAGATATTCGTGAAGTATTCGGAGGTATTTCTGGTGGATCTGCATATAAATTTGGACTCTTTTATCATAAAAAAAATCAGAGTTGGACTTGCGGATCACCATTAAGACCTATACATCTTACTGAAGAAGAAGCAATACAAAAAGCAGAAGAAATCCGTAATGACCTGATAGAAGGTGCGGAAATAATCTCTTCTTTTGGCCCTTTAAATTCTGAAGAAGATTATGAACAGCTTTACAAGCAACTGGGACATATCTCAGGAATCAATATGGTATGGCGAATGAAATATTATCAAATACTCTTTCCCACATTGTTTGCACCATTTTACGGACAAGATATTCAGCTGAGAGTATTACATTTTCTAAATCAAAAACCAAGCGATATTCCTTTCATTCGCATGGGACAAATTTCATTATATGTAAGAAAATGCAATGTTCCCGGAGTTGTTTTTGCCCATATTTATGGAAAGAATGTGGGATATACCAATGACTCTGATGATTCTGACACAAATACTCTTTCCGATAAAAAGCATAAAATTCACTACTGGATGTATACAATTTTTGACGATAATAGCTGGATTGAATGTCAGCAAAAAGAAATCATGGTTCTTGGTATGGATGACATCGGCGATTATTCCCAATACGCTTCTAAAGAAGCTCTTCGTCAAGAACTGATAAATGTGCATGACAGCAGTACTTCCCGAAAAAATCAGGCTTTGATGGCATGGAATTTTGCAAATAGCATATCAGTTAATGACGTGATTTATGCGAAACGTAGTAATACCCTTGTTGGTAAAGGTATTGTCACTGGAGATTATGTCTTTGATGCTCTTCGTCAAGAATATAAAAGCATCCGCGCTGTAAAGTGGCTACAAGTTGGCGAATGGGAACATCCTGGTAATGCTGTTGCCAAACGCCTAACTGATATCACTCCATACACAGATTATATTGAAAAACTTACTGCATCTTTGCTCTAGATGAATTGGATGATGTAGATACACAACCAGAAATCGACTATCCTATTTATTCTTCTACGGATTTCCTCACAGATGTGTATATGAATGAACAAGATTATAAAACACTGGTAAATGTCTTAAAAATGAAGAAAAACATTATTTTACAGGGTGCACCTGGAGTTGGAAAAACATTTACTGCCAAGCGACTTGCCTATTCCATTATCGGTGCAAAAAATCCAGACCGCGTTCAAATGATTCAGTTTCACCAGAGCTACTCATATGAAGATTTTATCGAAGGATACCGACCAACCGAAAATGGATTTACAATAAAAAAAGGCTCTTTTTACAAATTCTGCAAACTAGCTGAAGAAGATGATGAAAATGATTATTTTTTTATTATTGATGAAATCAATCGTGGTAATTTAAGTAAAATATTCGGCGAATTATTTATGCTAATCGAAAAAGACAAGCGTGGTATCGAACTACAGTTATTGTATTCTGATGAAAATTTTTCTGTACCTGCAAATGTGTATATCATTGGTATGATGAATACTGCTGATCGTAGTCTTGCCATGTTAGACTATGCTTTAAGACGACGTTTTTCATTTTTTACTATGAAACCAGGATTTAACACACTTGGTTTTCAAGCTTATCAGGATTCTTTAAAGAGTGATGCTTTTAACAAGTTAATTTCTTGTGTTAAACAACTCAATTCAAAAATAGCAGAAGACATTTCTCTAGGTGAAGGATTCTGTATTGGTCATAGCTATTTTTGTGGTTTAACTCCGGAAACAATCAACACCCAAACACTGGCATCCATTGTAGAATACGAATTGATTCCGCTTTTAAAAGAATATTGGTTTGATGAACCAGCCAAAATCATAGATTGGTCAGATCGGTTAAGGAGTGCTGTTAAATGATTCCTGTACAAAATATTTACTATATGCTATCCTACGCTTTCCAATCATTACAAGCACAGAATTACAAAAATCTTGCTACAGAAAAATTGCATAACACCGCTGAATTATGTGCAGCCATTCTTGATAAAGGCATTAGCATACAATTAAAACGTGGCTTAGGAAGAGATTATGTCCCAAAATCAGAATCGCTTTCTACACTCCAAGGAAAACTTAATATTTCCGAATCCATTAAAACTCAAGCTCTGCTGAAAAAACAAATAATTTGTACATACGATGAATTTTCAACTAATACACAATTTAACCAGATTATCAAATCTACAATGTTATTACTACTTAAAGCCAATATTACAAATACACGCAAAAAGAGTCTACGGAATCTGTTGTTATTTTTTTCTGATGTTAGTGAAATTGATTTACGTTTTGTAAACTGGAACCAGCATTATAATCGTTCCAACCAAAGTTATCAAATGCTAATCGGAATCTGTTATCTGGTTTATAACGGACTTCTGCAAACACAAACTGACGGTACCACGAAAATAATGGATTTTTTTGACGAACAACGTATGTGCCGTTTATATGAAAAATTTTTGCTTGAATATTATCGAAAAGAACATCCAAAACTATCTGCCAATGCATCACAGATTACATGGCAACTTGATGATTCCGAAAACCAATTGCTTCCTAAAATGCAAACCGATATCATGCTGTCTCAAGAGAACAATATACTTATTATCGATGCAAAATATTATTCACACATGACTCAGCGACAATACGGAACAAATACCTTGCATTCCAATAATCTCTATCAAATTTTTACATATGTGAAAAACAAGGAGTTCGAATTGAAAAACTGTGAACATACTGTCTCCGGAATGCTTCTTTATGCACAGACCGATGAAGATATTATTCCCAATAATACCTACCAAATGAGCGGAAACCAGATTTCTGTACGTACACTAAATTTAAATCAAGATTTTTCAAGAATTGCAGAATCACTGGATGATATAGTAAAAAATTATTTTTAGCATCTTAATAGCTGTCACTCTGATATAATCTCAAAGTGACAGCTAATCTTTTCTCTCTTTCCTTGGTTTCGTTCTTTCGCTTTTTTATCTCCTGTATATTATATCTCTCATTACGATAATATAAAGTCACATCTATAAAACCTTAGATTTCTGCTTGAACAATACGTCCAAAATTTATCTCATCTTTAAAAAGGTCATACACATATTCTGAACTTTCCATATATAAACCAGTTTCTTTATCCTGAAGTTTTTCAAAGACTTTTGAGTTATAAAACTTATTCATAGCCTCATCATATTCTATGTCCTGATCTGAAGAGAACATATCAACAATATCCTGAACTATATATTCAATCAACTGTTCTTGCTTACCCATATTAGTTTCCTACCTTTCGCAAAAGTTTTATACTTTTTTCTGTATGAAAAGAATACTGCGACGATGTCTGCTTATATATCATTCCTCTCAATAAAGTTTCAAAATCAATAATTTCATTTTCATACTGACGAAATAATAATGCCATATTATCATCCGCAACAGGTCCTATAACAATGTCATATTTATTGTCCTTATTACACAAAATATCTTTCACATTTGTAAATGTTCGATTTCTATTATTCATGACAAATTTTGCCCATTCTTCCGTTGTTTCTAAACCGAAATCCTTAACCTTGATATCCTCTATTTTTCTGAAATCATCTTGTATTTCAAAAGTATTGACAACGGGAGAACCACCATAAATCTTTGACACCCTTACAGCCATATTTTCTGCCTGTTCTTTTATGTCTGTCAAATAGAACCCTTTTCCAAAATCCTTATATGGTCTGCACATTGCCAAATTTATACTATCAATTACAATATTACTTCCGTGATATAATCTCATAACGCGCCTCCGTTTTTTCGGCACAATATTCCTAAGTCTTCTACTATTGTTCCAAAATCTAAAGTATGTTCAACTTCATAGTTTTCTTTTATAAACGCAATCCCTTTAAATTGAAAAAGGTAACGGAATGCTTCTTGTATGCTGAGATTATAATGTTGTGCAAATTCATTTATACACGCAACAGTAAAACCTATTTTCTTTTTCTTTTCGCTCATACAAACCCTCCTATTATTTTACAACTACTGAAAATACACTCACTTCTGCAATTCCCCATACTACCTATCTTCCTTAACAATTTTCCTTCACTTTATTTATCACACATCAAAATCCGGCTTTTCGAAGCTCATCCATCATAGCCGGTCTTCTTTTGTAATCTTGCTTCCAACACTCTGCAATATCACGTGCTATCTTTTTGCCATCCGGATATTTTGTAATCTTTTTTAGGTAGGATATTAAATACTTATATGACTTTCTATCTGATGTTCGAGTTGATTCCTTTTTCACATATTGCACATACATATCCCTGACTTCATTCGGTAAATGCTTTTTCAATACTTTTTCATATTGATCTAATACATGAACAGACTGGTTCTTTTGAATTTCCTGAAGCAATCTTTCAAATAATTCTTCTTCCACTAAAAATTCATATCGTATCCAATAAGAAGTTTTCCCCTGTAAAAATTTTTCTCTTTGCTCCTCCCATTCCGTTTCACTACACAGCTTTTTCAATTTGACAATGTATTCCAAATCACGCTGCATACATTCAAACACCTGATATTGCAGTTCCTGCACGTATTCGTTCTGCATATTTCTTTTTTCGTAAATTTGAATTAATTGCTGACTATATTCTGCTACCAATCCGGCTTTGTCCGCATCCAATTTTTTACTTTCCTTCAATACTGCAATGGCTTCTTCATACTTTTTATCAGATAAATATTCCTGTATTTCCATCTTCCGAATTTCAGAAAAATTCCTATATTTCTGCCGATATTCTTTTATTTCCTGCTTAGAATAACTCAATTCTTCCATCAAACATATCCTTGTAATTATGTTATTGACCATACCGTAATATGCGGAATACGAATCGCCACTATAGTTTTCTTTTTGAAACTTAACGATTTTTTCATCCAACATATGAAGTTTCTTCTGAAGTAGTTCTTCATCATGAAATTCATTCAGCAAAAAATCACTAATATAATCTTCCAAATAATCAATTACATAATTTTCCTGATGATCTTGAAACCATTGAAACATATTTTCTTTTTCTTTATCATTACATTCTTGCAGTATTGTTTGCCAATACTCGTAACAATTATCCGCTACAAATGATGTGCCTCCATCTGAATCATCTATATCTCGATTCCCAATCTCATAAAAGATACAATTTACTAATTCAAATGCTTCCATTCTATAATTTTTCTCCAATAACAGCGGAACATTTTCATCTAAAAGCGTATTCAATGCATCTGTATAATCCGTTGCATGATAATAATCTACAAACCCGCCTCTGTCAGAATAATGATAGCCGATATCGTTTACCTGTTGTTTCAATCTGATCATATGACACGGTGTTATCGGCGCATACTTTGTCATGATCCTATTATATAGAAACTCATCCGAATTTGCCTGAGAAAATACGATTTCCTGTAATTCATCTATTGGAATTCCGGCAATAATCTCTTGCAATTCTTTATTTTGTTCCTGAACCTTTTGAAGATAATTTCCCGGTATTTTTGTATCTGGTTCTCCTTCTTCTATCTCATACAAAACCGCCGCCATATGTTTGCAATAATTTCCCTCTGCTGCATATGGGCATGTACATGTCATATCATAAACTCGATTATCCAGAATCTCTATCTCTACATCATAATTTTCTGTTCCTACTACTACTGCTGTATATCCTGTCAAATTCTGTTCCAAAGAAGTAACATAACCTTCTTCATAATAATTTAGTCCACGTTCCAATATATGTGTGCGAAACAAATCTTTCCATGATTTCATTTGCTTTATCCTCCAGTCATTCCTTCCTATCTGCTGTTCGAGTTATATATACGGCTCTATCGTAAACACCGTCTGCTCTCCGACCTTTTCACTTGCCAATTCAAATAGATTTTCTTTCGTTGCGAACAGATTCTTAGGATTTCTTCCGATAATCAGATACTGATTTTTATCATCTAACGAAATATGTTTCCTTGTATCGTCATCTAATAAAATATCTGCATTATCAATGACAACCAGTTTCCCCTCTGTCTGGCGGATTATTTCTTTTATATCTTTCTGATAATCATAATTATCCAAACACAAAATTTGAGGATTAACTGCCATACATTCTCTGATAAATGAAAATGTTGCTGTCTTTCCTGTTCCTGAATCTCCCATTAAGATTGTTATATTATTGGTAAATGTAAAGTCCACCACAAACGAGGTATGCACTGTTGAAAAATGTTCCATTACAACCGGTTTACTCTTCATTTTCCCACCACTCCTTTAGTTCTTCGTAATCCTCGATCACTTTACATTCTCTACCAGTCCGAACCTTCACACGTTCCATATTAAAAGGAATCATTGCATATTCACTATATACATATCCCTCTTCGAAACCATATAATATTTCCAAAGCATTATTTCCACATTCTTTTAAACAAAACACCTTGTCCGGAAAATACAATACATTCAATACAGTTTTACATCCTGTCGAAAGCTGGTCGGTATTCAACGTAATATCTTCAAAACGTGATCGAATTTTATATTTGCTGATAAGTTCCGAAGCATCTATCAGTTGAATATACTTTGCCGCCTTATCATCCAGTCTCGTTGCCGTATTTTGATTAAAAAATATATCATTCAGTTCTATATATTCTTTATTCAGGGGTATATCCTTCTTGTTTTTAAAAATCGTTATCATGCCACTACCTCCAATCCAACTTTCGGAAACTGTAACTTCAATGAACTTCCATCATAGATCCGTTTCATTTTATCAAACACAGCCAGTCTGTTATGATCCAATCCGCAAATATCGTCTTCCTGCCGATTTCCCCATTCACAACATGACTTTATCCAACATTCTCCAAGCGTTCCTTTTGATACTTCAAACCCGGTATTTCTTGTCAAATCGAATAGTAACTTCGCTGATAATTGCTCAATGTTATGTTCTTCAATACGTTTATCATAGTCTACAATTTCACGAATCCCTTTATAGTCAAAATCATCATCCTGCAAGGTTTCTACCAGCTTATGTCTTGCCTCAATCATCCCGGCTCTTTTTTTCAAAAAATCATCTTCCGAAGCATAAATCCATTCAATTAATTCTGTAAATTCTAAGAGAATATACTCGAAGCAAATGATATCTAACAGACAAACATTCTTCTGTTCATTCGCGTATTTCTTCAAACGCTTCTGTTCCATTACAACCTGTAGATTGTCAAAAGAATTATCAAAAACAATGATATATTTATTCTCTTCATCTTGTAACGTCTTTACCGATTTCACTAACTCACTATTATTCTTTTTACTTTCAACTATTACATCCGGATAGAGTTGTTTCATGAAATTTCCCCAAAATATGTAACTTGCTTTTCCTTTCCGATCTTCTATCCATAAAAAAGTTTTAGCCATGATTCTTCCACCTGCTTTCTATAGTCTATTTTAACCGATTTCCACCCATAGCACAATAAAATCACCAAAAAGAAAAAGACCGCATTTCTGCGACCTTTCTCTCCCCTATTTTCCTATCTTCACCTCACCACATACAAAATCTTCACACAACCGCCTATTTTGTTACATCTATATGTATGGTGCTCTTACTTACTCCAAATTTTTTTGCGGTCTGCCGCACTGTCGCCTGGTTCTCAATAATATAATATGCGATTTCTACTGCTCGCTCCTCGATATAATCTTTCATATACTTCCCCTGCAATTACTGTTGTTACAGTGTATGCAAAGGATTCTTTTGGTATGTCTTGATATTTCAGCCTTCCGGCTTCTGCACCTCTCTTTGTTCAAGTAAATTTTTTAACCGAACACTCTTGATTCACTAAAAGTCATTTTAATTATTCATGTAATTCAAGTGGCAAACCGTCTGGATCATGGAAAAATGTCATTCTTTTTTCTGTAAAAGGATCTTCTCGAATTGGTTCTGTTTCAATTCCTTTCTCGTGAAGTTCTTCAATGACTTTTTCCATATCTTCCACATAAAATGCAAGATGCCTAAGACCACATGCCTCCGGATAATTGACACGAGGCGGATTCCCTTTCCCTGAAAAAATCTCAAGTTCACATCCATCTAACTCTAGATCCAATTTATAATCTTCCCGCTCCGGTCGATAATTTTCCCTTATAACTCGAAATCCTAACTTTTCTACATAAAATTCTCTTGATTCTTTATAATCCGAAACAATAATTGCAACATGATGTATTTTTTTCAAATTCATTTTTAAGCTCCCTTTCACTATCTACAAGATTTTCTCATTTTGTCATAAAAAGTTTTGTTGCCACCTGATGATTTTTGATACGCATCAAGTTATCCCAGACGTCTACCTCGCCAAGTGGATTTATGTTGTCACTTTCTAAACTTTATTTTAACTGATATCCATCAGTTACTCAAGAAAATGGCGAAAATCAAAAGGAATTGTGTCTCCACAATCCCTTCATTTTTTAAGAATCTTTTGAATCTTTTTCTACTAATTTACAATTGTCTACAAGCCAGTCTGTCACTTTATCCTGTAACAGCGCTCTTTTCACTTCTTTCTTTCCAACAGCATCTTCAAGCTCTGCGGAATCTGTATAACCATACTGTGTTGCGTATTCTTCCAAACCTTTTTTGTACTCTTCATCAGAAATTTTTAAATTTTCTTTCTCTGCAATCAAATCCACTGCATATTCCTGTTTGATAATGTTCTCTGCCATCACCTCAGAAGTAACACCAAATGCCTGCTCTAAGAATGTATCAACATCATCCATTCCATACATAGAAGCAATCGAACCGTACTGTGTTGTAATATTATCGATTGTCTCCTGCTTTTTGTCTTTTGGATATTTTTCAACTGTACACTGTTCCATCAAAGCATCCCATACGTTCTGCTGTTGCTCAGACTCTGCTGCCTGCTTATTGGAAGTCTCCAAATCTTCTTTTACTTCTTTTTTGTAATCTTCAATTGTCTTTGCGGATTCAGAAAGCTCTGCTACCAATTCATCTGTCAACTCCGGAACAATCACTTCTGAAATCTTGTCCAATGTAACGGTAAATACAACTGCCTGTCCAGCCAAGTCTTCACTTTTATAATCCTCTGGGAATGTCAGATTCAGATCAAATGTCTCTCCGATATTGTGTCCGACAATGCCATCTTCAAACCCGTCAATAAATGATCCTGAACCAAGCTCAAGCTGTTGATCCTGTGCTGTTCCTCCATCGAATGCAACGCCGTCTTTCTTTCCTTCATAATCGATAGTAACCACGTCACCCTCCTGTGCCGGGCGGTCTGTAATATCATTCTGTGTACTCTTTGTCTGAAGCGTAGAATTAATGCTGTCTTCCACATCTGTGTCCGTAACCTCTACCGGATCCACTTTTTCTACTTCCAATCCTTTATATTGTTTAATTGTAATCTTGTCGTTAGAAATTCCTTTATTCCCACATCCGGTCATTACTACCACTGTGCATATTCCAACCAATGCTGCTATAATTTTCTTTTTCATGACTCTCTCCTATTTGTTTGTTTTCAGTATCTTATTAAAGATAGCACATTTGCCATTTGTTGAAAAGACTTTCTATTACTATTTCACAAATTTTTCACACATTTTTCACTATAAATCGTAATTATCCTCTGTTTTTCTCCCTGTGCTCTTTACACTTTCACTTGCACTTCTTTCCAAACAATGATACAATATTATTTGTGTAAAAGCGGATTATTTACATAGAATTACATATTGGGAGGTTTGTCGTGAGTCCAATTACCATAACACTGCTCGTTATTTTAGTAGTTCTGATTATTGTTTTAGCCGTATTGTATTTCTTCGGAAAAAAAGCGGAGAAGAAACAGGCAGAACAGCAACAGCAGCTCGAAGCAGCCGCACAGAATGTGACTATGCTTGTCATTGACAAAAAGCGTATGAAGCTAAAAGAAGCCGGTTTTCCAGCTGTTGTAATCGATAACACACCGAAGTATCTTCGCAGAGCAAAAGTTGCTGTCGTAAAAGCGAAGGTCGGTCCAAAAGTAATGACTTTAATGTGTGACGAAAAAGTATTTCCACTTATCCCTGTGAAAAAAGAAGTAAGAGCCGTTGTAAGCGGAATCTACATTACAGGTGTAAAGGGACTTAGAGGTCCTCTTGAGACTCCGGTCAAAAAGAAAAAAGGACTTTTTGCAAGATTTAAAAAATAGCATTTAAAAGGAACTGCATGCGCAGTTCCTTTTAAAATTTCATCTGTTCGTATATAGAAAACTCTTTTGACCCTTTCGGTTTTACATTGATTCGTATCGTGCATTCCGCAAGTGGTTCATAATTCACATCCAACGCATACTCCACCTTGATGTTAATGTTGTCTTCCTTTTCATCAATCTTAATATTTCTTGTAAAAATCCCAAGATTCAACTGGCCATACGGTGTCTCATAATAAGAGCGGTTCTTTCGCTTTGTATCAAAAATCATATGTGCATTGGAAACGCCTCGTTTGAGCACTTCAAGACTATCTTCTCCTTTTATTTTGATCTGAGTCTTCGTAACTCCCGGCACACCCTCTGATACCTCCTCAAATAAGAGATAGTGTTTCCCATTTTTAAAGAAGTAATTACCAGTACTAATCGTCTCAATTGGTTCATCATTATTCTCCATCTCATTTACGTCTACCTGTAATCCTGAAATATTTATCAGTACATCTTTTGTCATCTCATCACCTAATATTCTTCTATATTAATCTGTTGTGTCGTCTCAATATCATATGGGAGAATTGAGTTCGCAAATTGTTTGAACTTGTCCGCAGCATCGCTTACATAGAAGGAATATGTCGCATGCTCCCCTTCTTTTCCGGCGTTCTCCATACCGCTTTCTTTCAAAATATATTTTAAATCCATCGCAGTCTCATAGGCCGGATTCACAAGCTGAATCTTATCTCCCAGATACGCGCGGATTCTCGAACGAAGGAGCGGATAATGGGTGCACCCAAGAATTAGAGAATCTATATCGGACTCTTTCATCGACGCGAGATAATAATCAATGATCTCTTCCGTAACCTTATGCTTTGCAAATCCTTCCTCCACCAAAGGTACAAACAATGGGCAGGCTTTCCCAATAACGGAAACAGTCGGATCTAATCCTTTGATGATCTTTCCGTACATCGCACTCTGCACAGTCGCTTCCGTTCCGATCACCCCGATCTTTTTCGTCTGTGTAATCTGAAGCGCCGCTCTTGCTCCCGGCTCTACCACCCCGATAATTGGAATATCACTTTCCTCTCGAACGACATCCAAAGCCAGTGCACTCGCCGTATTGCATGCGATCACGATCGCCTTCACCCCTTTTGTCTTCAGGAAATGGATAATCTGTCTGGAATAGCGAATGATATTGTCTCTCGATTTACTTCCGTACGGCACACGTGCGGTATCCCCAAAATATACCAGATTCTCATTCGGAAGCTGACGCATGATTTCCCTTGCAACAGTAAGACCACCTACTCCGGAATCAAATACCCCTACTGGTGCTGCATTTTTATTATCTATACTCAAAACGATATTCTCCTTTTATACTATATCATCTTTTCATTTTACCCTCTCTTGTCATTCTTTTCAAGTGGAAAAAAAGAACCTTTGGAAATCCAAAAGTTCTTTTTGAAAATTTTTCTGATTAAAGTGCAAGATCTTTAGAAACTCGATATGCGTATTCCGGAATCTCTTTGTGCATCTGCAATGCTTCATTGATATCATAATCAACAAACTCGCCGTGCTGATAACCAACGACACGGTTTGTCTTTCCTTCTAACAATAAGTCAACAGCTTTTGCTCCCATGATAGATGCATATACTCTGTCTTTACATGTCGGGCTTCCTCCGCGCTGCATGTGTCCAAGAATTGTCGCTCTTGTCTCCATACCTGTTGCCTCTTCAATTCTCTTTGCCATATTCATGGAATCACCAATACCTTCTGCGTTGATAATGATATAGTGTTGTTTACCACGTTTTCTGTTTCCAATAATATCAGCGATAATCTTTTCTTCATCATAGTCATGTTCTTCCGGCATAAGGATGCGTTCTGCTCCATTCGCAATACCACACCATAATGCAAGATATCCTGCATCACGTCCCATAACCTCGATCACGCTGCATCTTTCATGTGAAGTTGATGTGTCACGTACTTTATCGATTGCTTCCATCGCTGTATTTACAGCTGTGTCAAAACCGATTGTGTATTCTGTACATGCAATATCCAAGTCAATTGTTCCCGGAATCCCGATTGTGTTGATTCCAAGATTTGACAATTTCTGCGCTCCGGCGAAAGAACCGTCTCCACCGATTACAACAAGACCCTGAATTCCATATTTTTTACAGATTGCTGCCGCTTTCTGCTGACCTTCCTCTGTGCGCATCTCTTTACATCTTGCTGTCTGCAGGATTGTACCACCTCTTTGGATAATATCAGATACGTCTCTTGCTGTCATATCGATGATCTCTTCCTGTAATAATCCGTGGTAACCACGTCTGATTCCTCTGACACGAATTCCTCTTCCTAAAGCTGTTCTTACAACTGCACGAATTGCAGCATTCATTCCCGGTGCATCACCGCCACTTGTTAAGATTCCGATTGTCTGAATTGTATCGTTCATTGTTAATCCTCCATCATTCCATGTATGTATTATTTGAATTGTTTTCATTTTTATACAATTCTATACCATTTTTCAAATGTTTTCAATGTATTTTTCTACTACTTTTATTCTTTTTTCGCCAAAATAATTTGTCATATTGCCGAGAATTTCTTTATCTACACGAATATTCCAGTTTGCTGGAAGCCTTTTGATCGCTTTTTCTTTCGCGCAATAAATGACAACACTGTCATTTCCTTCTGATGTCCGAAGCATCTCATAGACCTTTTTTTCCTCCGCAAGAAACGTCTCCTTGTCCGGAAACTGAATCCACAGTTCACATGTCGTATTTTCAAACGGGATAATCGCCTCGCAGATCAGTTTACTTGCACTTTCATCTTCCTCCGACACCCTTCCCTTTACAAATACTTTGTAATCTTCCTCCAGATACATCCGATTTTTCTCATAGTCTCGTGGAAATACAACCACTTCCACCGTTCCGACTAAGTCCTCAATCGTCAAAAATGCCATTGTCTTATTCGTCTTGGTATGCTTGATCGTCTTGTTGGTAATAATACCTCCAATGATTTCTTTTGCGCCTTCACGTACTTTGGTATGCCCGCTCTCCTCATCATACTGGAAATCCATTGTCGTGGCGCTGATATTTTTACGCCATTTTTCTTCATATTCCTGCATCGGATGTCCACTGATATAGATTCCAAGCACTTCTTTTTCGAATGCAAGCATCGTCTCTTTTTCGTATTCCCCCACATTCGGAAGTTGAATATCGAATTCTTTTTTCTGCTCCTCATCCACAATATCAAAAAGTGACATCTGCCCAGTCATCGAATATTTTCGCTCCTGATTCACCTGATCTAAAATCTTCACATAGATGACCATGAACTGCTTTCGTGTTCCATGAAGGCTGTCAAACGCCCCCGATTTGATAAAGCTTTCGATTGTCCGCTTATTCACTTCCTTGCCGGAGAGCCGTTCAATAAAATCTTTCAGATTCTTAAACAGACCGTTTTTCTCCCGCTCGGCGATGATTGCCTCGATCACAGGCTTTCCAATACTTTTGATTGCTGCAAGCCCATAGCGGATATTGCCATTGTCCACAGAGAACTTTCCTTCTCCTTTATTGATGTCCGGCGGAAGAATTTCTATTCCCATCTGCCGGCAGGAATAAATATATTCTGCCACTTTTCCCGGATTGTCAATAACCGACGTCATAAGCGCCGCCATAAATTCTACCGGATAGTAATATTTCAGATATGCAGTCTGATAAGCGACAACCGCATAGGCCGCCGCATGAGACTTGTTAAATGCATATTTTGCAAAATCAATCATCTCATCATAAATCTTATTTGCAACCTGTTCACTGATTCCGTTCGCAATACATCCCGGAACCCCTTCCGCCTCATTTCCATATACAAAGTTTTGGCGCTCTTTTTGCATCACATCGCCCTTTTTCTTGGACATCGCACGGCGCACCAAGTCGCTTCGTCCAAGTGTATACCCAGCCAGATCCCGCACAATCTGCATAACCTGCTCCTGATACACAATACATCCATACGTAGGTTCCAGAATCGGTTTCAGTTGTGGACAATCATAGGTGATCGCATTCACATCATTTTTCCCTTTGATATACTGTGGGATAAAATCCATCGGTCCCGGACGATACAACGAAATTCCCGCAATAATATCCTCCAGACTCTGCGGCTTTAATTCTTTCATAAAGCTTTTCATTCCTGCGCTTTCCAGCTGGAATATACCATCTGTCCTTCCTGTTCCGATGGAATCCAGTACCGCCTTATCGTCATAATCAATATGATCAATATCGATTGTCTTACCTGTGCTTTTTTCTGCCAGACGCACTGCATTCTGAATAACTGTCAATGTCCGCAGACCAAGGAAATCCATCTTCAGAAGTCCAAGTTCTTCCAACGTGGTCATCGTAAACTGTGTCGTCACAGAGCCGTCTGAGCCAAGCGACAGCGGGACATACTCATCCACTGATTTCTGGCTGATCACAACACCGGCGGCATGCATGGATGTATGCCGTGGCAGTCCTTCCAGACGCTTTGACATATCGATCAGATTCTTTACCTGCTCATCATTTTCATATAAATCGCGCAGTTCGCTGTTCATCGTCAGAGCTCGATCCAGCGTCATGTTGAGCTCAGTCGGTATCATCTTCGAGATACTGTCCACAAACGCATACGGCAGATTCATCACTCGTCCTACGTCACGGATCACACCGCGTGCCGCCATCGTACCGAATGTGACAATCTGTACCACACGGTCAGAACCGTATTTGCGCACAACATAATCGATAACCTCCTGCCTTCTCTCAAAACAGAAGTCAATATCGATATCAGGCATCGACACACGCTCCGGATTCAGAAATCGCTCAAATAAAAGCTGATATTTGATCGGATCGATATTGGTGATTCCAAGGCAGTAAGATACGATACTTCCCGCCGCAGAACCACGCCCCGGTCCCACCATAATGTCGTGGTCTCTTGCGTATTTGATGAAATCCCACACGATCAGGAAATAATCTACATACCCCATCGTCTTGATAACATTCAGCTCATACTCTAATCGTTCTCGAAGTTCCTTCTTTGGATTCTCATAGTTTTTCTCTAATCCCTCATAACAAAGCTTATTCAAATATTCCCACGACGTGTATCCATCCGGTACATCGTATTTCGGAAGCTTTGTCACTCCAAATTCAATCTCCACATGACAGCGGTCTGCAATCTTCTGCGTGTTCTCAATTGCCTGCAAAGCATATGGAAATAATGCTTTCATCTGCTCTTCTGATTTCACATAATACTGACCGCCCTCATAGCGCATTCGGTCTTCATCGGCAAGTTTCTTTCCCGTCTGAATACAGAGCAGGATATCGTGAGGCTTTTCATCTTCCGCATAGGTATAATGTACGTCGTTTGTCGCAACCAGTTCAATTCCTGTGTCCTGCGACAGACGCAAAAGCTGCTGATTAACATTCGCCTGTTCCTGCATACCATGATCCTGAAGTTCCAAAAAGAAATTCCCTTTCCCGAAAATCTTCTCGTAGCGGAACGCTGCCGCCTTCGCCTCCTCATACATACCTCTGTGAAGATTCTTCTGCACCTCTCCCGCAAGACATGCGCTCAGTGCGATAATTCCCTCATGGAACTCTTCCAAAAGTTCCATATCTACACGCGGCTTGTAATAATAGCCTTCCACAAATCCCCTCGACACAATTTTTGTCAGATTCTCATACCCTTTCTGATTCTCCGCAAGCAGCACGAGATGATAATATCGGTCTTCACTTGCCCCCGAACTTTTGTCAAATCGGGAACCCGGAGCCACATAAACCTCACATCCCAAAATCGGCTTGATTCCGGCCGCTTTCGCAGCACGATAGAAATCGATCACGCCAAACATCACCCCGTGGTCTGTGATCGCCGCACTGTTCATCCCAAGTTCTTTGACTCTGGCAACATATTCTTTTATCTTATTGGAACCGTCCAACAGACTGTATTCCGTATGGACGTGTAAATGTGCAAAACTCATACTATTTTTCCTCTTGATTCTTTTTCTACACTTTAGCTGTCTTTTATCATAACACAGTTTTATAGATTGAGACAAATATCTTTCTAAAATCAATCATAAATTTTATTTTGTTCCGAATTATATAAATTTTCTACAAAAGAGAATACATTTTAACAAGCACTTTATTTGTGAAAGTGTTATAATATCTTTAAAACATGCTTTGCTATTTATACAAAACAACTAACAGTATTTTGATTCATCATTTTAGGAGAGACATAATTTATGAATAAACGAAAAAAAATATTTTTTCTCATCGGAATAATTGCTATTGTTTCTTTGATTGCCGTGATCACATTCTGTGTCATTGCATTTCAGAAAAAGAATCAACTGCAGCTGACAATTGGCACTCATCAGATCAGTTCTGAAGAATATCTTGCATGTATGCAGTCTGTGATGTATGACACAAAGATGCAAATTCAACAACAATATGATGTAGACTACGACGATGATTTTTGGAAGAAAAAGTATGGTAAAAAATACGGATATGAGATTTTAGCTGAAAACACTTTAGAATCCTTAAAATATATCCACGCCGTCTACGATCTCGCCGTAGAAAACGGGTATGTAGATGACGGAAGCTACGAAGGATTAAAAAAACGGTTGGAGCAGGAAAACAACACCCGTAAAGAGAAACTTGCAAAAAATGATGTTATCTATGGTCTGAAAGAATACTCTTATGATCTGTACCTTCAATATGAGATGAGTTCCATCAAAGAACAATATTGTAATGATAAGACACGCGAAGGAATGGATCTGACAGAGGAGGAAATTGTTGAACACTATAATAGCCGGGATTGGATTTTTGGTGAGAATGCCGAGAAAGCGGATTTGGAGACTGCACGTGTCGCAGTCATACGAGAACTCCGCGAAGAAAAATACGACGCTATCATCGAAAAAAATGCTGAGAATTCACAGGTGTCTGGGAATATGGAGTCTATGAGCCAGTTCACCTTGAAGAATATATAAATTTCATGTAAGGAAGGAGTAATATTATTATGAAAAAGAAATGGATAAGTGCAGCACTTTCGCTCACACTTGCCAGCACAACTATCACAACGATGATGCCTGCCTACACAGTGCATGCAGAAAAAGAGACAACTCAAGGAACTACTTATTATGTAAGTTCTTCCAAAGGAGACGACAGCAACGACGGAACTTCTGAATCAAAACCGTTCAAAACGTTAGAGAAGATCAACAAGCTTACATTAAAGCCAGGTGATCAGGTTCTCTTGGAAAAAGGTTCTGTTTTTAACGATCAGTATCTTCACCTAAAAGGAAGCGGAAGTGCAGAAGCACCTATTAAAGTTTCTACATACGGAGAAGGTAACCGCCCACAGATTCTCACAAATGGTCAAGGATTATGGGAGTTAAATTACGGAAAGCACCTTGATAACACAAACCACAAATGGCACGGTACGGTGTCCTCTTCTATCTTATTAAAAGATGTTGAGTACATTGAGATCGAAGGTCTTGAAATCACAAATGATCGTGGAACAAAAAATGATCCTGAAGGTGATAAAGCCTATAATGATGCGGACTGTATGGACAGAACCGGTGTTGCCGGAGTCGCAAAAGACAAAGGAACATTAGACCATATCGTATTAGATGATTTATATATTCACGATGTTGACGGAAACGTATACAACAAACACATGACAAACGGTGGTATCTACTTTATCGTGGAAAAGCCTACCGATGAAAACAAAACAGGTATCGCAAAATACGATGATGTACAGATTAAAAATTGTCAGTTAGACACTGTCAACCGCTGGGGAATCGCTGTTGGTTATACATACAACTGGGATAAATTCCAGACAGCAGAACTCAGTGATGAAGTGATGGAAAAATACGGCGCTACTAACGTCGTTATTGAAAACAACTATTTAAATAATGTAGGTGGTGACGCAATCACAACTATGTATGCTGATGAGCCGTTGATTCAATACAATGTATCTGAAAATAGCTCCAAACAGATCAACAAAACGGATTACTCCAAACCACAGCCGGTTTTAGATAAAGTAACCGGAGAACCTACCGGACAATATCAGGGTGTTGGAGCAGGACGCGTTGCTGCCGGTATCTGGCCTTGGAAATGTAAAAATGCTGTATTCCAATACAACGAATGTTTCCGTACATTAAACGCTTCAAACGGTAACGGAGACGGACAACCTTGGGATGCTGACTACGGCGACGGCACAAATTATCAGTACAACTACAGCCACGGAAACACCGCAAGTACAATCATGTTCTGTGGTTATCAGTCAGTAAACAACACATTCCGCTACAATATTAGCCAGAATGAAGATATGGGACCTTTAGATCCTGCCGGAAATGCCGGAAATACTCAGGTTTACAACAACACATTCTATATCAAAGAAGGATTAAACAATATTTGGCATACTTCACATGGCAATGCCGGACCGATTAATCTTGAGAACAATATCTTCTACTTTGCAGGTGAGACTCCGGCAACTGTAGAAAACTGGAATCCAAACGGAAACAAGACATACAGCAACAACTTATTCTATAATGTAAGCACTTATCCAGAGGATGCCAACGCAGTAAAAGTAGATGCCGGAACAAAGGTTACAGAAAATGCCGGTTCAGGTCCAAGCACAGTCGCAGATGATAAACAGGCCAGACGCCACGAAGATCCATCTGCTGAGACAGTATTTGACGGTTACAAATTAGTTCAAAACTCACCGGCAATCAATGCAGGTAAGATTATTGTAGATAACAACGGCTACAAAGTAGAAAAAGACTTCTTCGGCAACAAAGTATCCGGTATTCCTGATATTGGTGCTCACGAGACCGGAACAGTTAGCTTGACAATATCATCTGACAGATTTGCAATTGATCAGGCTAAGAAAGAAATCACGATCGACACAGTCGATAAAGTGACTGCAAAAGATTTATTAGACAGCTTAATGACAGAAGACGGTGTTACTGTTGAACTGAAACGTGGTTCTTCCACATTGACAGGCGGTGTAAGACTTGCAAAAGGTGATACACTTACAGTATCTTGCAACGGCGAATCTGTAACATACACAGTAGTTACTGTGACAAGTGAAGTTACAAATGAAATTCCGGTAGCAGACATGACAGCAACTGCTGGTTCTGAAGAAACTGCTCAGGATAACAATGGTGTAAAAAATGTTCTGGACAATAATCTTGGAACAATTTGGCATACATCTTGGAATGGTTCAAATCCTGAAGATCGTTATGTCACAATCGAACTTGCTAATGACTATGAAGTAAGCGGATATGTGTACACACCACGTCAGGATGGAAGTGGCGACGGCGCTTCAAATGGTACAATTACAAAATATACCATCTACACAAGCAACGATAATGAGACATGGGAAGAAGCTGCTTCTGGTTCATGGGCTCAAGACAAAAAGGTAAAAACCGTTACATTTAAGGAACCTGTAAAAGCAAAATACATCAAACTTCTTGCTGTAGAATCTGTAAGAGACTTCGCTACAGCTGCTGAAATTCGTTTAACCGGTACAAGAGTGTACAACGATACAACTGCTCCTGTCGCTCCAACTGCGACAGCAACAGATGTGACAGATACAACTGCTAAAATCTCTTGGGTACCTGCTGAAGCTGATAAAGATATCGTAGAATATCAGTTGATGAATGGCGACAAAGAAATTGCAACATTTGATGCAACAGAGACTTCTTTCACAGTCGCTGATTTAAAAGCTGCAACAGAATATACACTTTCTGTATATGCACTAGATGAAGCCGGCAACAAATCAGATGCCGGAAACGTAACATTCACAACAAAAGCAACAGAAGAACACACACATACATGGGGTGAGTGGACGGTAACAAAAAAACCTACTTGTACAACACCTGGTGAAGAAAGCAGAACCTGCGAATGCGGCGAGACAGAGACAAGAGAAATCAAAGCTACCGGACATACTTGGGGCGATTGGGAAACAACAAAAGAACCAACAACAGATGCAGAAGGTTTGAAAGAAAGAGTTTGTAAATCATGTGATGCTCACGAAACACAGACAATTGCAAAACTTACTTCAAAACCGGTAACACCAACAACACCTGACAAAGACAAAGACAAAGATAAAGATAAAGATAAAAATAACAGCAAAGACAAACCGGTAAAAACCGGCGATGCTGATATGGCTGGTGCAACAACTGTAGCATGCATCCTCTCCGGAATTGCAGCAGTTGCAATTTTCAAAAAACGCAAAACGGTCTAATCACAAAATATTTTGAAAACACTTGATTTTTCAGGTGAAAAAGGGATATAATTTTTTCGGCGGTCATCTAGACCGCCGATTTTAATATTTCAATTACAGATCTCTGAAAGGACAACAGATATGAATCGGGACACAACTTACTTTTCTCTTTGCAAAAACTCAATTTCAGGTGCTGCCATTCAACACCGGAAAAATCATTATCACTTTTCAAAACATCTTCATACAAGTGTCGAAATCTATTTGATTAAATCCGGTACCTGTGTTATGACAATTGGCAATACCACGATTGAATGTAAACCTGATGATTTTATTATGATTCCGCCAAATGTCGTGCACTCTTTTTATTTAACAGATGAAAATGAATGCAGCTTTTATCATATTCACTTTTTCCCTGAATTTCTATCACATATCACCTTAGAAGAGGACTCATCTGTCAATTTGATGCACTCCTTAATTTTTTGCTGCGCTCCATTTCATCAGCAAAAAACAACGAAAGAACTAAAAGAGCTGATTCTCGCAATCATCCGATTATATAACACCAGTCAGGATTCTACGGTATCTGCCAACATCAATCTATATATTTTACAGCTGGTTCTGCTCATCATGCAGTCCTATAAGACATTATCAAAGGCGCAGTTTCCAGAAAAAATACAGGGGAACTATATTTCATTTACACTGAACTATATAGAACATCATTATATGGATAAAATTCTAATTCCGGATATCGCAAAGGAGCTGAATATCTCTACCCGATATCTCAGCAAGTTATTTTCGCAATATATGAATATTTCTCTCGGAAATTATATCAATGTATACCGCATCAACCGTGCCATTGAGTTGATGGATACGACTACTCTTACTTTTACCGAAATTTCCGGAATGATTGGGCTGAAAGATTCACAGCACTTTTCAAAATTATTTTATAACATCATTGGAACAACGCCCTCTCAATATAAAAAGTTTATCTTAAAACGCAAATAAGGATACCGCCTTCGCCGTATCCTCATTTTTAATATCTTTTATTCACCTTTCAGCATAAACTCTGTCAATCGTTCTATATCGTCCGGTTCATAAGCGACAATCTCCAGTTCCGGAATCTCACTGTTCGAGAAAATATTTGCGATTGAAACGTACTGTGAAAGCTTAGATTTCAAATTTAATCGATCTCCTTCACCTGTTACCAATTCTACTTTCCCGGAACATCTGTCCACCACTTCAAAAAACTTATCTATGTCCGTAATATTTTGCACCTTCATTATACACAACTCCTTTCGCCAGCTTTCGTAGACGCTATCCCCTATTTTCTGTACATGACAATTGCATGTTCCTTAATCTCAATCTTCTCTTCTTTCAGAAGCCGTCCTACTGCACGCTTAAATGCATTCTTACTCATCTGAAATTCTTGCTTAATCACTTCAGGGTCTGCCTTATCTGTAAACGGCAGTTTTCCACCGCGCCGTTCAATTTCTTTCAAAACACTCTCAGCATCTTTGTCCATCTGCATCGGAATCTTATCTCTGACACTCAGATCCAGCTTTCCGTCTTTCTTCACCGCCGTAACTCTCGCTTTTACTGTCTGTCCAATGCGAAGTCTTCCATATACCTCTTTTTTCGGAATCAAAGCGGAATACTGATTATCGACTGCGACAAACAATCCAAAGTTATCACTTGTGTCATAAATAATCCCTTCCACCATATCATCCTTCTGATACGGCGAATCTTTCTTCAACATATCATACACTTTCATCGTTGCGCAGAGACGCTCACTTTTATCAATATAAAGCGCCACAAGACATTGATCTCCCTTTGCCACTTTTACAGTCTGCTCTTTGAAAGGCAAAAACAGATCCTTTTCCAATCCCCAGTCTAAAAATGCTCCAAATTTTCCTGTATCTGCCACTTCAAGCACCGCCAGTTCTCCTAACTCTATCTTTGGCTCATGAGTCGTTGCTATCAGTCTGTCATCGGAATCCTTATACAAAAACACTTCCACAGGATCTCCTATCTCAACCCCTTCCGGAACCTGTCTTTTTGGCAGAAGCACACGATCCTCGTCACTGCCCAGATACACTCCAAACTCTACTTTTTTTACAATTGTCAGTACTTGTTTTTTCCCTAATCTCATCATTTATTTTTTCTCTCCTACAAATTCTACCACAGCGTATGGTCTTTCCTCCATATCGCAAAGTTCCACCACGGTACGGCTTGTTTCTTCGGCAATCTTCGGCAAAATAACATCTCCATAAACCGCTGATTTTTTATACTCTACTCGTACCTGTCTGATCCTCATGTCTTCCCGCAGCACTTCCATCGCCATCTGCACATATTGGCAATTATTTACATGATTGTTTGTATCAATATGATACTTGCGTACCGGGAACGTGTCAACCAAAATCGCTTTTTCCGACAGTTTTATTTTTCTCGGAGCATATTCCATCTCAAGCGCCGGTTCCATCCCATATGCTTCCACCTCTTCCTTTCCCGGTTTTGTTGGTCTTCCGGCAGCGAGGTCCATGAACACCCAGATAGAATTGGCATATGCCAGCATTTCCCCTGATTTTGTCTTCATCGAAAAATTCCTCGTCGCATACAGTCCCTTAAAATCAGTTGCCCACGTGCCAGCCTCAATCGCCTCTCCAAGTTCCGGATAACGTTCCACAATAATCTGCCACGCGGAAAGTATCCAGGCTTTCTTCTTCTCTTTCAGATAGTCAATCCCATGTCCGATCTGCTCAGACTGTGCGCTGCTGCAATCTTGAAAATAATTGATGATTCCCGGAAGCGTTATTCTCTTGCTCGTATCACACTCACTGAATCTGATCTGTCCTTCTAACTTATACATCTATTTTTCCTCCGCTATGTAACTTGTCTCCGTCACAATGACGCAACGGTATCTTTGGTCAATCTCCCTTACCTTTTTTCGAAGTGTCCTGCAGATTTCCTTTTGCTTTTCTTTATCATACTGAAATGGAACGAGCATATCAAAGATCAAATTCACCTGCTCATCTCCATCCACCATACGAAAATCATGGATACTCACCTGCGGATCGATTGCTCTCACCGCCTCTTCCAATTTCCTTTTTGCATATAAAACACGCTCGTCTTTCATCTCAATCGGATCCATATGAATGACCAAAAACACACCAAGCTCTTTTGTAGCTTCCCTCTCAATACGGTCGATGATCTCATGAGAGACTTCGATATCCACATCATTTGCCACCTCGGCATGCAGCGAAGCCATACTTCTTCCCGGACCATAATTATGTACAATCAAATCATGTGTCCCAAGGATTCCTTCATGGGATTCCACAAATTTTGTTATCTCTTCATACACATCTTTTGGAACTGCCTGACCAAGCAATGGCTCCAACGTATCTTTTGCGATCCCTACTCCTGCCCACATAACAACAAGAGACACGCCGATTCCTACAATCCCATCAATATTCCAGCCCGAAAACTGAAATACCAGCAATGAGACAACCGTCGCAGATGTTGTGATCACATCGCCCATCGCATCCGCTGCCGTTGCAAGCATCACATTTGAATGAATCCTCGTTCCAAGCTTCTTATTGAACATCCCAAGCCAAAGCTTAATCCCGATGGACAACAATAAAACAATGACAGATACCAGATTAAATTCTATCTCCTGTGGATGTTTTATCTTTCCAACTGCATCTTTAAAAAAAGTAAACCCAACCTGCAACACCAAAAACGCGACAACCAAAGCCGCAATATACTCCATCCTTCCATGTCCGAACGGATGCTCCTTGTCTGCCGGCTTACTCGCAATCTTGACTCCGATAAAGCTGATGATCGATGAACCTGCATCAGATAAGTTGTTAAATGCATCTGCGATAACAGAGATACTATGTATCATCATCCCAATTGTTATCTTCATCAAAAACAATAAAACGTTGCAAAAGATGCCTACCATACTCGCCAGAATTCCATAGCCAGTACGCACAGACACCTTTTCTGTCTTTTCATAATCCTTCACAAAATGTTTTACTAAAAATTCAGTCATGAATTCCTCCAATCACAACTTTGCCTATCATTGAAAGAAGAACCATTTAATCTTGAATTTTGTGCCGGCGGTCACCATCTCATATTCTTCTTCATCCAGTACTTCTTTCAATTCTTCTTTTCCCTCTTCCGGCACAACCGCATTTACCGCATCGATAAAACAGAGATTCGGGTAAAGCACACACCACCAGTTCTGTCCTTTTGCCTCCCCGATCTCAATTCGGAGTGCTTCATATTCCCCCTGTGGGAATGTCACATCTCCGTATGTCTTATCTGGGAAATAGCAGGTCGTAACCTTTGCCTTTACCGGATAGTCATATCCGGCTTCTTCAATGGTCCGTGCAGCCACTTCTTCAATCTCATCCGTATGTGTTCTCGCCCACGCCTTCGTCGTCTCCACACCATCCGAATATGGCAGATCTTCTTTCATATATGCAATGATTTCTCCTTTTACTTTCATCTTCAGTTCTTGATCTTCCTCGCTGTCGCTATTTGCAAGCACATGGAAACGAAATACTTCTTTCGCCATCCTCTTTTGAACACTTGCAATCTTTGCCTGTGCAAGCATTCCCTTCTTCTCTGCGGTTACTCCTGTCACAAGAACTGCAAGCACAATCGCTGCCGCTGCACAAATCATCTTCTTTTTCTCATATATCCATCTCATAAATATGTACCTCCTGTTTGATAATCGGAGTTTTCACATATTTTTCTGAGATTATACAAATATTCTATTTTTTTGTGCGAATCGTATCAATCACAGCTGCCACTTGATTGTCTATGTGGCGGCTCACCGCTTTCATCGCCTCTTCTTTGTCACGCTTTTCAATTGTCTCGATAATTCTCTCATGTTCTGCAAGAAGAGTCTCATGCGCATCTTCTCTTTTTAAGTATTCCACACGATAACGGTACATCTGCTCTCTCAAATTATATAAAAGCTGAATCAGTCTCTCGTTGTCTGTTGTCCGGTAAATGATATCATGGAATTTCACATCGGCTTCCGCAAATCTCGTAACATCCTCACAGTCCAATGTCTCTTTAAATTCCTGCGCCGCTTTTTTTAATTCTTCAATCTCCTCTTCTTTGATCTTGTCGCACGCAAGTCTTACCGCCAGCTCTTCCAGCGCCTCTCTCACTTCCAAAACATCCCGCAGGCTCTTTTCGGTAATATCCGCCACCTCTGCCCCTTTTCTTGGAATCATCAGCACAAGCCCCTCAAGTTCCAGCTTTCGGATTGCCTCCCGAATCGGAGTACGGCTCACCCCTAATTTGTTTGCAAGCTGAATCTCCATCAGGCGCTCTCCCGGTTTCAATTCTCCACGCAAAATCGCCTGACGCAGTGTATTAAATACAACATCGCGAAGCGGTAAATATTCATTCATATTCACTTCAAAATTTGTATCCATCTTTTTATCTCCTTTTTGTATTGTGTACATTTGCCAAATAGACCTGCTTTGCAATCTGCAGCTCTTTGATCTTCCTCTGCGCTTTCTTTGCTGTCTGCCGGTCTTCAAAAATTCCAAACACCGTCGGTCCGCTGCCGCTCATCATGGCGTTAAGCGCCCCCTGTTCCTTCATCACGTTTTTAATCCTGTCGATCACCGGATAGGCATCTACCGTAACTTGTTCGAGCACATTCCCCATCGATGATGCGACTGCTCTCAAATCCTGGTTTTCAAGTCCGGTAATCAGACCGTCTATATCTGGATGCTCTGTGATCGTAAGTGCATCTAATTTCTCATAGACCGTGCGGGTTGACACACTGATTCCAGGCTTTGCGATCAAAATATAGCACTTTGGCAGCGGTGAAAGTCGTGTGAGTTCTTCTCCGATTCCTTCTGCAAGCACCGTTCCGCGCATAATACAGTACGGAACATCTGCCCCTAATTTTACACCTCGTTCCATCAAATCCATTTCACTGAGTCCAAGTGAAAACATACGGTTCATTCCGACAAGAACCGCCGCCGCGTTCGAGCTCCCCCCTGCAAGTCCTGCTGCCACCGGGATATGCTTGTCCAATGTAATATGGACACCATCCCGGATCTCAAACTCGTCCATCAGCATCTTTGCCGCTTTATATGCAATATTCCCCTCATCATTCGGCAGAAAATACAAGTTGGATTCCAGCGTAATTCCCGGTGTCTCTGTTCGTTGTATCGTAATATTATCATACAGATAAATTGTCTGCATCACCATGCGGACATCATGATACCCATTCTCTCTTCTTCCAAGTACATCCAGCCCCAGATTGATTTTTGCAAGAGCTTTTAGCTGTTGTATATTCCCCATCACGTTCTCCTTTCACATCTCACTTCCCATCCCGGCAGAGTTTCCACCGGGACAGTGTTTTTTGTATACATAATACCTATAGTATACTCATATTTTCTTTGAAAATCAATATCCGGTCTCCCGGTTTTATCATTTCATCGGTCATCTCGTTCACTTCCATAATGCCTTCTTTTGTCGTGCTATAACGTTTTGCGAGTGTCCAAAGGTCATCTCCTTCTTTTACAATATAACCAACAATCCCCGGTCTCTTTTCCAGCTCTTCCATCGAAATTTTTTCCATTTTCAAATCCGTGATGACATCAGCCTTCACTGATTTTCGCAAAAAACTGTGAAACGCAAGCACTGCTTTCACCTCCACACTGTCGCCTCCCATAAGAGAAACACTCAGCTGCTCCAGTGCACTTGTAATGTCGCAGTGCATATCCATTTCCGATTCATTGCTCTCAACTAAATAAGAAAACGGAACCATTCCCTGCCACGTGTCGAATGGAACTTCGTCGTCTGGCTTCACAAATAAAAAGCTGACATGGAGTACACCGTCAATCTGAACCCCTTCCTCAGTCACCTCTGTGCGGTCAATCTGCACCCTTCCGCTGCTATGACAAATCTGTAGAATATCATCTTTTAACTCCGGCAAAGACAGCTGCTCTGCTATCTTACATTTCGAGTGATTCTGCATCAGCAGCTCTTCATAGGAAGCTTCTTTTGTCTCTAGTCTGCAATGTTGCTCCAAAGAATATACATCTTCCAAAAAATCTATGTTTTCTTCCTGATAAATGGCAATTTTTAACTCTAACGTCCCCTCAATTCCAAGCGTGCGCATCTCTCCGTCTTCATCCATCCGGATATCCACGTTGATATCTTCCAGATTCGCGTTCAGATGATGATACATCGCTTCATCGACTCCATAGCACTCCACTCTTCCCTCATACGGGATCGTCTGCCCAATCCAGTCTATTTTCCCATCCGGCGATTCATAGAAACAAAATGCCAGCAGTTCTCCGGAAAGCAGCAATTCGTCCGCCCCAAGTTTCGTATCTAGTTTTCGGTTCGAAATATCTGTCCAAAGCACTGTCCCAATCGTCTCTTTCGTTCCCGGAAGCGTCAGTTCTTCTTTAATCCGGTATGTATCTTTCTTTGACGTATGAAGAGTTAAAAGTTCCATTGCTTTTTTCTTTTTATAAAGTGGCATTTCACTTTCCACATCGACTGTAATGTCCTCATCAACCTGCATTTGAGGACTGATTAAAAGCTCAATCATTGCTTTGATATTCAATTTTCTCGAATGAATCATTGTTGCAGTAAAATCTACCCTTGTATTTTGAACAACAAATTCTCCGTCTGTCCCCTCATCCGCATACACCATCTCCTCAAACGGAATTTTTCCTTCCATGGATGTCAGTGACGGTTCTGCTCCTTCTGTCACATACAGTATCTGAAAATACAGTTTTCCCGTAACTCTGACGTAATTTTCCACCGGTCTTACATCCTCGATTTTCACCGTGCCCTCTCCCGCAACGACTCGCTGCACATCATTTTTTGTATCCGGCACATTAAAATCATCGTCTACCAGAAATTGATCCACCATTTTTTTGCCGACCTGATTTGCATGAATTTGTTTTTTTACTAATTCCATTGCCTCTCTCCTTTACTCAAACACCACATTTTTGTCGATAAATTGCATTTTCACTGCCACATACGGAAATGTCTTTGCCTCCACAATTTTTTCTTCCTTTGACGGTCCGATCAGATTCGTATGTATATAAATGGCATTCTCTGTCTCATAACATTCTTTCACCTCAATGCTGTAACCGCTCGTCTTCTGTTCTCCATACCCCCGTGCAATATAGAGTGCATCTTTGTCCGCATACGTAATCTTAAACGGTCCGGACTTTTTTTCTTCAATCTGTGTCAGAAACTCCTCCGGAATTTTTTCTTCTTCCAGTACAGTGATCTCTACATCTCTGATTTTTTCCGTATTCATCTTCTTTACAGAACAGCCCTGACATAACATAAGCAGGCAGACACATAACATAACTGATGCTAATTTTCTCACATGCATCCCTCGTCTATCTTCTCCCTATATACATACACCTGAACGTCTTCAAAAATGACTGTTTTTTTCAAAAATATTGCCTTTATTTCTGCACTTTAGTATAATGAGAAAAACAGGAATCAATAAAAAAGGGGACATCACTATGAATTTTGAAACTGCTGAAGTGACTTATGAAAAGCCACATCGTCTGTCCGGGATTTTGCTTCATCCCACATCTTGCCCATCTCCATATGGAATCGGAGATTTGGGACAGGATGCCTATGATTTTGTGGATTTTCTTGAAAAATCAGGACAACACCTATGGCAGATCCTCCCACTTACGCCGACCGGTTTTGGGGATTCGCCGTATCAAAGCTTTTCAGCATTTGCAGGACAGCCGTTGCTGATCAGTCCTGCACATTTAAAAGAACTCGGACTCTTAGAGGAAGCAGAACTTTCCGACTGCCCGCGCGGAGACGGACACCATGTTGACTATGGGACGATCATCCCTTGGAAATTCAAGATTTTAGCATCTGCATTTTCACGTTTTCTCCATACCTCCGACAAGATGTTATTGGAAGAATACGATGCGTTTTATAATGCCAACCAGTTTTGGCTTGATGACTATGCACTTTTCATGGCTTGCAAAGCAATGCATGACGGAAAGGACTGGCTTTCCTGGGAAGAAGCATACCGCAGACCGACCGACAGTCTGAAGAAAGAACTGAAAAAGCAGCTTTCTAACGAGATACAATACCATTACTTTGTTCAATTTCTATTTTTTAAAGAATGGTATGCACTAAAAAAATATGCAAACGAAAAGGATATACAGATCATCGGCGACATCCCAATTTTTGTCTCTTTGGACAGCGCCGATGCCTGGGCAAATCAACATTTGTTCCAACTGGATTCAAAAGGTTATCCGACTTCAGTCGCCGGTGTCCCGCCGGATTATTTTTCGACAACCGGACAGCTTTGGGGCAATCCGCTCTACAACTGGGATGCCCATAAAAAAGAGGGCTACAAATGGTGGATTTCCAGAATCCGCAACCAACTGGATCTTTTAGATTACTTAAGAATCGATCATTTCCGTGGGTTTGAAGCTTATTGGGCAGTTCCCTTCGGAGAGGAGACCGCAATCAACGGTACCTGGAAGCACGGCCCGAAAGAAGATCTCTTCCTCGCCATAGAAAAGGCGCTTGGAAAAAATCTTCCGATCATTGCCGAAGATCTTGGTGTCATCACACCTGAAGTCGAAAAACTCCGTGATCAATTCCATTTTCCTGGTATGAAAGTCCTACAGTTTGCCTTCGAATCGACTGAGGAAAGTACATTTCTTCCTCATCAGTTCACTACAACAAACTGTGTGTGCTATACAGGGACACACGACAACGACACCAGCGCAGGCTGGTATCAGACTGCAAGCGAATATTCCAGAGACAAAGTCCGCCGCTATATGAACACGGACGCAAGCAGTATCCATTTTGACTTTATCCGCACCTGCCTTGGCTCGATTGCAGCTTATGCGGTCTTTCCATTACAAGATGTTCTCGGCGTTGGAAAAGAGGGTCGTATGAACTGTCCGGGTGTGGCAGATGGAAATTGGGCATGGCGTTACCAAAAAGAGGCGTTGTCGGACAGTCTCGCCGAAGCGCTTTGTTCTGTGACTCGTCTATATGGACGATAATTAATAGAAGGGAACTTAGATTTTATGATACGTTTTATTTTTGTAGTAATTTTTCTGATTACTTATCTGATTTTGTCCATTCCGGTCTTTTTCATAGAGTGGCTAATCGGAAAATGTAACCGAAATGCAAGAGATTACAGCTCACTTCGGATTGTGCAATGGGGATTCAAAATAATTTTAAAGATTACCGGTGTGAAAGTGACGGTGATCGGGGAAGAGAATGTTCCTGATGAACCCGTTCTTTTTATCGGAAATCACAGAAGTTTTTTCGATATTCTGCTGACATACTCCCGCTGCAAACGTCTGACCGGTTATGTAGCAAAAGACTCTATGGAAAAGATTCCGCTCCTCTCAACCTGGATGCGATATCTTTACTGCCTGTTTTTGAACCGTGAAAATCCAAAGGAAGGATTGAAGACGATTCTTCAGGCAATTGAGTATGTAAAAAAAGGAATCTCAATCTGCATCTTCCCGGAGGGCACGCGAAACAAGGGCGAAGAATTAAGTATGCTGCCGTTTAAGGACGGCGCCTTAAAAATCTCCACGAAGACCGGATGTCCGATTGTTCCAATCAGTATGAACAATACCGCAGCCATCTTTGAAAACCAGTTTCCACGTATCAAGAAAACACACGTGGTCATTGAATATGGGGAACCAGTCTATCCAAAAGAACTGGATAAAGAGACACAGAAGCATCTCGGTGCTTACTGTCAGAATATCATCCAAGAGACCATTCAAAAAAATGCAGCCTTGCTATCATAGGCTGCGTTTTTCTGTTCTGTCAGATCTTATGGATCATATCATAAATTTTCTTTTTACATTGTCATACGCTAGTGATATAATGAAATAAGTATATCCTAAAAATCAGGTGTACAAAAAGAAATGCATGTATGCAGAAAATAAAGGAGCAAACAAGATGAACAGCAGAAATCTTACCCTGTTAACAGATTTGTACGAGCTTACAATGATGCAAGGCTACTTTGAGCGTCAGGAAAATGAGACCGTTGTATTCGATGTCTTTTTCCGTTCGAATCCTTGTGGTTCTGGCTATTCTATTGCAGCCGGTCTGGAACAGGTAATTGACTATATTAAAGACTTGAACTTCTCATACGATGACGTCGATTATCTTCGAAATCTGAACATGTTCAGCGAAGATTTTCTTCATTATCTGAGTGGTTTTCACTTTAGCGGCGATATCTATGCAATTCCGGAAGGAACTGTTGTCTTTCCAAAAGAGCCGCTCTTGAAAGTTGTCGCACCGATCATGGAAGCACAGCTTGTGGAGACAGCCATCTTAAATATCATCAACCATCAGTCTCTCATTGCGACAAAGACAGCCAGAGTTGTCTTTGCCGCGGCAGGAGACGGTGTGATGGAATTCGGTCTGCGGCGGGCGCAAGGTCCTGACGCGGGGCTCTACGGTGCAAGGGCCGCTATGATCGGCGGATGTATCGGCACATCCAATGTTCTTGCCGGACAGATGTTTGACGTCCCGGTAAAAGGAACTCATGCACACAGCTGGATTATGAGTTTTGCAGATGAATACACTGCATTTAAGACATACGCAAAATTATATCCTGACGCATGCTGTCTGTTGGTTGACACATACGACACCTTAAAATCCGGTGTGCCAAATGCGATCAAAGTGTTCACCGAGATGCGTGAATCCGGAATTGAACTTCACAACTACGGAATCCGCCTCGACAGCGGTGACCTTGCATATCTTTCTAAAAAGGCACGTAAGATGTTAGACGAAGCCGGATTTGAAGATGCATTTATCTCCGCTTCCAACGATCTTGACGAATATTTGATCCACGACTTAAAGATCCAGGGTGCAGCTATCACCTCATGGGGAGTCGGAACAAATCTAATTACGTCCAAAGACTGTCCTTCCTTCGGAGGGGTATACAAACTTGCTGCAATCCAAAAAGAAGATGGAAAATTTCATTCCAAGATTAAACTTTCTGAGAACACAGAAAAGATTACAAACCCTGGCAATAAGACCGTTTACCGTATCTATGACAAGGCGACCGGAAAGATGCGCGCAGATTTGATCTGCTTTGCAGACGAGACTTATGACACAGATGAAGATCTATTGTTATTTGATCCGACAGCCACCTGGAAAAAGACAAAACTTGCCGGCGGCTCTTACACTATGCGTGAGATTTTAAAACCGGTATTTATTAACGGCGCATGTGTATATGATTCTCCGTCTGTCATGGAGATTGCTGCCTACTGTGCAGAAGAAAAGAAAACACTTTGGGACGAGACAAAACGTCTCTTCAATCCACACAAAGTATATGTGGATCTGTCCCGCAAATTATATGATGAAAAACAGGCATTACTGAACCAGATGAGTATTGCCGATTAGACGATGATAAAGGAGTATAAACAGTATGAAAATTGTAGTATTGGCAGGAGGGCTCAGCACAGAACGTGACGTTTCACTCACTTCCGGAGCCGGCATCTGCAGAACTTTGAGAGAAAACGGGCATCAGGCTTTTTTATTAGATGTATTTTTAGGATTTCCATATGATTCCGACAAATTAGAAGAAGTATTCACTCTTCCAAACGCAGGCTTGGAGATTGCAGACGGAATCAAAACAACAGAACCGGATCTTGCGGCAATCAAAGCGTCCCGTGAAGACCAGTCCGACTGCTTTTTGGGACCGAATGTCATCGATATCTGCCGCCTTGCAGATATTGTATTTATGGGGCTTCATGGTGATGTCGGAGAAAATGGAAAATTACAGGCAACATTTGATATTCTCGGAATTAAATACACCGGTCCAAACTATCTCGGAAGTGCGCTTGCCATGGACAAAGGGGTTACAAAACAGATTTTCACGATGGCAGGCGTTCCGACACCACTTGGAACCAATCTCACAAAAGACCGAAAAGATACAGCTCTTTCTGATCTTGGTCTTACTCTTCCGGTCGTTGTAAAACCATGTTCCGGTGGTTCCAGCATCGGCGTATATATTGTCGATACGATGGACGCATACAAAGAAGCGGTTGAAAATTCCTTCCGCTATGAGGACGAGATTGTAATCGAGCCTTACATCAAAGGACGTGAATTCGCAGTCGGCATCATCGACGGAAAAGCGCTTCCGGTAATTGAGATCATACCAAAAACCGGATTCTTTGATTACGCCAACAAATATCAGGATGGATGCACAGAAGAAATCTGTCCTGCAAATATCGATAAAGAAGTGACAGAAAGAATGCAACGAGCTGCAGAACTCGCTTTCAAAGCACTGAAATTAGATATTTACTCACGCGCTGACTTTTTGTTAGATGAGAACAACGACATTTACTGTCTCGAAGTAAACAGCCTCCCTGGTATGACCGCTGCCAGCCTTCTTCCGAAAGAGGCACGCGCTGCCGGAATCACATACGGCGACCTCTGTGAACTGATCATCCAAAAATCACTCGCGCGCTACAACGCATAGACGGAGGAACAGACGATGAAACATATGTCTTTACAGGAAATTACTGCTGCATGCCACGGACAATATTTTGGGGGCGAAGCAGTATCACATATCGAAGTGGCCGGTGTTGCCATCGACAGCCGAAAAATCGAAAAAGACTGGTTGTTTATTCCAATAAAAGGCGCACGAGTAGACGGACACTCTTTTATCCCACAGGTGATGGAAAAAGGTGCACTCTGCACACTTTCCGAAGTGGTCTTAGAGAATGTATCTCACCCATACATTCTTGTTGACTCCTGTGAGAAGGCGCTCAAAGATATTGCAGAACATTACCGCAAGGCACTTGACATCAAAGTGGTCGGTATCACCGGAAGTGTCGGAAAGACAAGTACAAAAGAGATGATCGCCTCGGTTTTGGAGCAAAAATATCATGTTCTTAAAACGGCTGGAAACTTTAACAACGAAATCGGGCTTCCGCTGACAATCTTCAATATTCGAGATGAACACAAGATTGCAGTGCTTGAGATGGGTATCAACCATTTCGGTGAGATGCACCGCCTTGCGAAAATGGCTCGCCCGGATATCTGCGTCATCACCAATATCGGACTCTGCCATCTGGAAAATCTCATCGACCGAGACGGCATTTTGAAAGCAAAAACAGAGATGTTCGACTTTATGCAGCCTAACGCCAAGATCATCTTAAACGGCGATGATGACAAACTGATCACAGTCACAGATGTAAAAGGACAAACGCCAATGTTCTTTGGGTTATCCACAGAGCTTGACGCTTTTGCCGATAATATCCACACACACTCCCTAAAAGGGGTGTCTTGTACACTTCACCTTGGGGATAACTGCATCGACACAATGATTCCGATTCCGGGAAACCATATGGTGTACAACGCGCTGGCTGGCGCTTTGGTTGGACGTGAACTCGGACTTACCGCTGAAGAGATCAAAAAAGGAATCGAAAGTCTGACTCCGGTATCCGGACGAAACAATATGATTCTTACGGATTCTCTTCTTATCATCGATGACTGCTACAATGCCAATCCGGTGTCCACAAAGGCGTCCATCGACGTGCTCTCCGGAGCCGAGACCCGCAAAGTTGCCATTCTCGGAGATATGTTTGAGCTTGGCGAGGATGAAAAAGAGCTCCACCGCCAAGTCGGTGTACATGCATCCGAAAAAGGGATCGATCTTGTCATCTGTATCGGTGAACTATCAAAAGCAACCGCAGCCGGAGCAGAGGAACTCTCCGCCGGAAATCAAGTAGTTCATTTTGATACAAAAGCAGACTTTTTTACAAAGATGAACGAACTGTTACACAAAGACGACACGATCCTTGTGAAAGCCTCACACGGAATGGAATTTCCTGAAATTGTGACACGCCTTCAGGAGCTTACGCTTAAATAATACACGGAACACAGAAAGGGCAAAACCATGACCTATGATATACTTGTACTGGATTTGGACGGAACACTGACCAACTCCGAAAAGAAAATTACCCCTCCCACACGAGAGGCTCTTATCGAAATTCAGCAGAATGGGAAAAAGGTAGTTCTCGCCTCCGGCAGACCTACTCCCGGTATTATTCCGCTTGCCAAAGAACTCTGCCTTGGCGACTACGGAAGCTATATTCTCTCATTCAATGGCGGAAAAATCATCAACTGCTCCACAGGAGAGGCGATTTACAACAAAATACTTCCGTCTGAGGTTACTTCTGCCGTCTATGAGATTGCAAGCCAATACGATGTAGATCTGCTCACTTATACAGAGCATGAAATACTCTCAGGTATCAAGCCAAATCAATATACTGAGCTGGAATCCAAGATCAACAACATGCCAATCGTGCGGGTTGAGAACTTCCCTGAAGCGGTTACCTTCCCGGTCAACAAATTTTTGATTACCGGAGAAGCTGCACTCACAGAAAAAATTGAGACGCTGTTAAAAGAGAAATTCCACAGTCTCTTGAACATTTACCGCTCAGAGCCATTTTTCCTGGAAGTGATGCCTCAAAATATTGACAAGGCACACTCCCTCCAGAAACTTCTGAACTATCTTGGGATGTCCGCTGATCAGATGATCTGCTGCGGCGACGGATTTAATGACCTCACTATGATTGAATACGCAGGTCTTGGCGTTGCGATGGAAAACGCACAGCCTATCTTGAAAAAGACAGCGGATTATATTACAAAATCCAATGATGAAGATGGGGTGCTGCATGTCATAAATGAGTTTATGAGATAATATAAGAGAAAACACCTGAATTACAAGTCACTGTAGTTCAGGTGTTTCTTTGTACTGAAATATTATAACAACATTACTGTTTTACTAAAATATTTGCATCATAAATCGAATATCCATACCTGTTATTACGTTGAATTCCTTGGAATCTGACATATCTTGCTTTCACCGGATCAAACTTCACAGTAACCTCCGGTGCATTCATCTCTTCTATCATCACCGTTTTGACTGTCTTAAAATTCTTTCCATCATCCGATACCTGAATATCATACAGTGCGTCATATCCATTTTCAAACTTCAACTCTATTCCGGAAACCGTTGCCCTCGATGAAAGTTCAAATGTTATATACTCCTGATTTTTCCAATCGCTTGCCCATCTCGTTCTCATGCTATCATCAATAGCAGACTCCGCCTGATAATTATAGATTGGATTTTTTTCGTAACTGCTTGCCTCTGCTGCAATTGGTTTTACCAACACATCTGGAAGTGAACTGTCTATACTGTCATCCGGCTGATAGTTACTATCGTATTTCACTGTTGTCAGTGAATGCGGCTTTAATGTCACATCTACACTTCTATCTGCATCTACAACCGTAACTGTCTTCTCCTCGTCCGTAACATTTCCAAGCATTACCGAAATCATACCTTCCTCATCCAACACTGCTGTCTTGGCAATATCCATGTCTGTCGCACTCTTGATGCTGACTGTTCCAGGCTGTACAGTACGGCTGATCTGCTTCAGAATATAGTAAGATGGCTGATAGCAAACATTGTTGTTCTCATCCAGCATGATCGGTGCATGACACTGGTTCACAACCCCCTGTGTAGGACCTCCATCTCTGTCAAGAACAAGGTTCCAGTCAATCCATCCTTCCGTTCCATGTTCAAAATCATTCAAAATATCATAAATATAGCGATCCGCAGGATCATAACTTCCAAACCAAGGTCCCTTCTCCTGACATCCCTCTGTTGCATAAAGATGAATATCCGGGAACTTCGCTTTCACTTCGTCCAAACTATAAAAATCTTCCGACCACATTGGAACACCCTGCATCTCATGCCACAAATCTCCTGCATACCAGTGAAAAGCAATTCCATCAATATACTTTCTTGCATTCGCATCACTCAATACCTTTGTATTGAAATCAATAAATCCGTCATGGTGCATCGGGTCATTGCCTTTGTCCCAATCCCAAATCAAAAGCTGTGGATCTAATTGATTCTCCTCAAGCGCCGGTCCAAGATAATTTCCAACAAAATCAATCACCGCATCAGTAGACCAGGTAGCCGCCTCCCATTTCGGATTGTTCTGCGCTTCATTCTGCATAGACAACGAATATACATCAATTCCTACTTTTTCATATTCCTGAATGTACTTCACAAGATAATTGGCGTAACTCTTATAATATTCCGGTTTCACAGAGTTATCAACAAAATTAAGTCCTGCTGTCCCCGTCTGCCCTCTTCTGACTCCACTGTTTTTCATCCATGCCGGCGGCGCCCAAGGTGCTGCAAAGAATTTGATGTCCGGTCTGTATGACTGTGCTTTTTGAATTGCCGGAATAATGTAATCCCAATCCTTTTCTATACTGAAATTCTTAAGGTCTGGATCTGGTTCTTCCGTGTCATTATAACTGTAAGATCTAGTCGAAAAATCGGCTGAGCCAATCGTCGAACGCAAAACAGAATACTTCGCACCACTCTCTCCAAAATATGCTTCATATACCTCTTCTTGCTGTTCCTTGCTTAACTTCTGCAGATTATAGGCCGCCGACTCCGTCATCGCCCCTCCCACACCAAGAAACGTCTGTCTTTTTTCGTCCGGATATACTTTTACATATCCGCTGCTCTGTGCTGCATCTGCTTTCTCAAACTGCAGATCAGGAAGTGTCTGATCATATCCTCCTTCTTTTGCAGATACATGCACTTCTACTTTTCCCAAATCATCTGCCGCACATACCTGTGTCGGCGAAAAACTACTTAGTGACATTCCAAACATTGCAAATGTCAACATCCCTGCTACAACTTTTCTCCTCATTGAAGCCCTCCTTGTCTTTTGCATTGTGCACTATGCGGTATTTATACGGAAATAGTATGACTATTTTTGTGCTTTGTCAACAGTTTTTTCCTTGCTTTTGTCAATTTTTTTTACAATCTTTATATTATATAGACACTTGATTTATTTTGTGTTGAGTAACTGAAAACATACAAAAATTAATAAAATCCTTTTTGCTCATTTATGACTTCTTAAATTCCATGAATTGCTTCATTTATCATCTGCATAACCTTTTCTGTTGTCAATTCTGTATAAATCGACTGCATTCCAGCAAGCATTTCCAGTGATTCTTGTAATGCCTCGCTATTTTCTTTTACCTCATGAATTTCGCTGTAATTGATTGGAAGATTGTACTTTCTGTAAAGTTTAAAAATCGCTTTCAAGCCATCTTTTAAAATATCCTTTTTTTCTCGGCCCTCTATTACAACATCAAATGCCTTGTTAAAATAGGAATTGATTTCTTCCTGACCATCATAAATCATCTTAATCCAGTAAGGAAAAATCACAGTAATACATGGCTTGTATGCAACATTGCAGTAATCCATAACAATAGTATTTAACGGATAAAGTACCCAGTCTCCCGCTTTTCCAAGCGTTGTAAGACCATTCACAGTTAATGCACTTATTGTCATGAGAGTACTCCTTGCATCAACATCATTTGAGTCAGCAATGGCTTTATCCAGATTATCCAATAAGGTATTCATAAGTGCCAAAGATGTATTTTCAGCAATATCTGATTTTCCAAGTCCGATATATCCTAACGCCAACTGTACATAAGCCGTCATTTGTGCGGAGATAAGAGCTTCATTTTCAATAGAAAGCATATACTCTGGATTTTGCCATGAAAAATTAGGGTATACCTCTGCCAGCCCGACATTTTCCCCTGTCTCATCGTTTGTAATCTGTGTGCTGCCATTCATATCAGAACCGGATGATGGGAAGGTTACGATTGTGCCAACAGGCAAGTGTTCCATTGTATCCAGACTCTTTGCATAGGATAAAATGTCCCAAATATCTGTTGTCTGCTTTACCCCAAAGGCGATTGTCTTAGCCAAATCCATGCAGACCCCTCCACCAATTCCCAGAATTGATGAAATGTTTTCTGCCTTTACCAGTTCCATGCCCTTACGAACAGTGGAAAGGAGTGGTTTTCTGTTTCCGCTGATTTCATATATCTGTACATTTTTTTCTTCTAATTCCGTTTTTAACTTATCAAAGTATCCGTTTTTATGAAAGCTTTCACCACCTGTGATAAGTAGTACCTTGTCTCCAAAGCTCTTTACTTCTTCTGCTACCTCTCCAATTTTTGTTGCACCATGAAATAATTTCACAGGGTTATAATATGTAAATTCCATCTTTCTTTTCCTCTTTTCCTTTTAAACCGTTTTTCCTAATTCATATGCTGCTGTCATTGCTTCTGTGTTTTTCACATCTCCAGGTGCATTTGCTCCAAGTCCATAAACAACGCCTGCATTTTCAACACCTCCGGCACGGAAACAACTAATATATAATTCAAAAGTTTTTGTCATATTTTCCATATACTTTAGTTCTGGCGCCGCACCTGCACTCAGCATATAAAATTTGGTATCGGTCAACGTTGGCTCTATTGCAAAAGTGCGGTCAATAACCGTTTTTATCTGAGATGTCCATGAATAGAAATACACAGGGGATGCGAATACAACTGCATCTGCTGCAGCAATCTTTTCGTAGATTTCTGTCATATCATCTTTCTGTACGCAGCTTCCTCCATTTCTCTGACAGGCACCACAGCCAAGACAACCTTTGATTGTTTTATCTTTGATATAGATTTTTTCTACTTTGTGACCTGCCTCAGTTGCTCCGACAGCAAACTCTTGTGCCATCAAATCTGTGTTGCCGTTTTTTCTCGGGCTTCCTTCTAAAATCAATATTTTTTTGCTCATTGCTAAACCCCTTTCTTCTCGTACACTTTCTTTATCATCAACATTGCCATTGCATCTTTTTCTGTTAGATGATAAACTGATCACACAGCATTAGAGTAACTCTAAGTCAACGAGTAATATATTAAAAATCTCTAAAGTAAATAAATCATTTATAAAGAAGAGGAGAAAACTATGACATACAACGTTAAAGAAGCATCTAAGAAAATCCAAATGTCAGTTCACAATATTCGTTACTATACAAATTTAGAACTCGTCCCATCTCTGAAACATGACAAACATGGGAATCGTGTATTTGACGATGAATCCTTGAATTGGCTGATTTGCATTCGTTTTTTAAGAGAAAGTGGAATGTCTCTTTCTGATATCAAACATTATTTTGAACTTTGTCTTGCCGGCAGCAAAACTTTGCCGGAGCGATATGAGATTTTAGAAGCATTATTAGAACAGTCAAAACGAGAATTGGAGATGATTCAAAAACGTACAAAATGTATCCAGTCAAAAGTGATTCAATGTAAACGGGCTCTCTCTGGTGAAATTCCAGACGATTGCAATCCAATCAACTGGGACTAGTGTACTGTCTCATTCACTTTCAGCATAATGACACAGAATGAATTTTCAGTCTGCAAGGCGGCGGAGTGAGGCGATGCGGTGGCATCGTCGATTGACGACAACGCAGTAGAGTGGAATTCAGGCAAGTCATTATGCGAAATATGAATGATACAGCACACTAGATATTCTTGAACGCAAAATAGAGAGTACCTTGACATTTTTAGCCGGCTGCTTTGCGCCACTCTTACGTGCGCTTGCGTCGGCTTTGGTCTTGCAGCCGTTCTGAAAGGCGGTATTCATGTCAATACAACAGGCAGTTTCACCCTCGGCTTATGTATCCCTCATTAAAGGTAGAACCAATTGAACCGTCATTCATCACTTTTTCAACGATACCGACACGCTCTTCTGACTTCGTCCAGTACAGTATTACTTGTGTTCCACAAAAACGGGTATAGCCGACAAATCAGTAAATACAGTCGCAAAAGGCAAAGCCCCCGTACACAATCGTTTCAATATCTTTTTCATAAATTTAATGCTCATTTCATTTTGGGTAAAAAATAGACGCTCATTTCTGAACGCCTTACGTTGAAAAGGGATACTTTTTTCCAAGTCCCCCTCAAATTCAATATTTAATTGTTTGTGTTACCACACTCCCCACTCATTCCCACAAAGTTTCTCGTGATTTCAATCCACGCTCCCACGAGGGGAGCGACAAGAGTGGTGGCGTGCAAGACCTATGACAGAAGATATTTCAATCCACGCTTCCACGAGGGGAGCGACAAGTCAGATGGTACTATGCTAGTATTGATTATTATTTCAATCCACGCTTCCACGAGGGGAGCGACATGTCCCACTTAAGTAATTCAAGTACACCTGCACATTTCAATCCACGCTTCCACGAGGGGAGCGACAGCATTGGATGTAGAAAGGAGTAATCATGGCATTTAATTTCAATCCACGCTTCCACGAGGGGAGCGACGATTACAGAGGCGCTTATCAGACAGAGCAGTGAGATTTCAATCCACGCTTCCACGAGGGGAGCGACTGCAACATTGACTAATTTTTTCTTTTATAATCAGTCAATCTTTTGTTAATTATACTAATTTTTTCCCAACATTACAAGACTATCACACAATCAATTTCATATTTAACCCAAATACGACATGTTTTTCGGTGCGAATCCCCCAGGAAATTTCTGTTTACCAGGTATTCGCACTCAACATTTTCTGTGTATATTTTCACTACATTTTTCTATTCTTACAGAACCCTCCGTATTATCTCTTATATGTCAGGCAAACAATCCCATGTGGCAAATTTTTCTCATTGTCTATGTATATTCCGTTAGAATACTCTTCTTGCTTCGCATCCAATAATATCGAATGAAGTAATCCTTTATAACCACCTAGTAAAATCACATTATCACACTTTAACACACAAGATAATCCTGTATTTATTTTTCTAAGTATATCCTTAAATCCTTCTGTACTATATTGTCTCTTTAAAACTTCCTGAAGATATGCCTGCATCTGTTTCATCTTTCTCCTGGTATCTTCATTTGCTGACTTTAAAATTGTCGAAAACTCCACATCATCTTTCAAATATAAACTCCCTTGCAAGTTTGCCCCTGCTTTTATCATTTCCACACCAACATTCTCAAAGAAAACTGAAAATTCCGCCGTAGCTTTTTCTTGAATATGTTGTGCTTTATATAAATTGCGAAGCACAATATCCGAATTCTTTACTTGTATATCATCTGCCATCAAAATATTTCGATTATTATCTTTCAGTAATGCACCTTTTACAGAACTCCCCGGAATATAATACTCTGCGTCCTTGGGATGATATTTTTTATATTCGCCATATTGGTAAAAAGGATAGATGCAATTTACCTCTTTTCCTTTGTTATTCGACACCTCAGATGCTGTTTCAAACTCATCTACATCTTTATATAAAGCCTGTCCGGATCTTGGCGACAAAATCAGACTTGATAATGTTTGCATTTCATATTTTATTTCTTTCATTTACTTTCCCCTTTTCCTAATATAACCGGATACAAAAAAGCATTTCCAAAAATAATATCCCTTTCTTGGTTAAATGGTGAGCGCACACACTTACCAGCCTGTTCCATTTTATCTTTCAATGCAATTATGCTTCCACTGTCAATAAAACTAATAAAATATTTACTGTCTTTTTTCCAGCCTCCCGGCATTGTAAATGGTCGGCGCTCAGAAGTAAATAACCTCAATGTAGATTTCCGAAAGTCAATTTTCTCAGGCAGTAACATCCCCAAGTTCAAATAGTAGTCCGATTCTTGAATCTCTATTTCCTCTATAGAAATAATCTTATACTTATTTAATCCTTGGGATGCTCTTTTCCCTAAAATAATAGATTCTTCACTCTGTATAAATTTCTCTATGACCTCTTTTACAGAAACCACGGATTCATCTCCCTGCAAATAAAAGCAGAATTCCGAAACGATATTCGTTCCCTTATTTTGTTTAACAACTTCTTCTATTGTTACAACTGGAACCGTATATAGCTTCGTTTCCAGTCCCTCAATTCCATAGAAAGTGCTTTCCACAGACGCTCTCTGTTGATAACTATCTAATACTTTCACATACGGAAATATTTTTTTACACTTTTCCGGATTTTTCAAGATTCTATTTAAATCATTCAGTTTTACAAAATCCCTTGCTTTTACTTCTGCCCGTTTCTCTTTTAAAGATTCCTGTTTTGATGTTTGTTCAGCCAGTCTGTCCACAATATAATCTTGAGGAACGGGAAAATAGTCTAACGGAAGTAAATTAGAAACTGCGATATGACTCTTTTTCTCAAAAACAGCGTTTACCAATGTTGTTGCTTCTTCCACACCACAAAATCTTGAAAGCGCTGTAATCAATGCTCCAAAAATCTTTTGAGAGTCCGGTAATTGCGTAATCCGTCCGACAGATTTTAATGTCACTTTATAATTCTTCACTGTCCTCTCTCCCATCTTCTAAAATCGATACATGAATTTTTCCATAACCACGGCTTTTTGAACCGCCAAGTCGATAAATACCATCATTAAACTTTTCCAAATTTTGAATCAAATATTTTTTACACTTTTGACATATTTCTTCATCAAAATGATAGAATTCAATTTCCCCATCAAATTCCATGCCTTTTCTGACTGCTTTGTAAGTTCTAGGGTTGGATTTTGGTTCTGTTCCACTACAATCAATGGATGTTTTTGCATCAATTGAAAAACATTTTTTCAAGTCACGGCACTCTTCCCGCAATCTCAAATCATTAAATAGCAATTTCGGTGTATTATTAAACTCTCTGATTCCAAAAAGATAACATGCCGATGCCGCATCTATTGCCTCAGTATAACGCTTTTCAATCCGTTCCTTCTCTTCTTGATAATCTCTTTGTCTTTCTTCCGAACATAACTTTTCAATCCACTTTTGGGCTTCCTGTTTTTCTGCTTCCAACATCTCTTCATACCACTGAGCAATCTCTTTTGCCACATCACTATCATCCGCCTGCACAATTGCACGAATTGCGCCTTTCCATGAAGATGCCGGAATACATGGAAATCCTTCCTCATCTACTGCCGTCCACTGATCAATTCCTCCGATTTCGAACGGTCTCGGATTTCCTCCTACGAACAGATTTGCCAGTGTCTTTACTCTTATTTTTATCGCATTTCCCATGTCAATGTTCCTCCTTCTCTTGTTCCACTTTACTCGTTTCCATAACCAATTCATTATATCGATAAAATAACATCAAAGAATCCACAAATTCAGGAGTCCAATTCTCTTCATTCGCAAGATCCTTAAATTTCTCCTTATCAAAATACAAGCGCCTTGGAAGTTTTTTCTTTTCTATCCTTGTATTATTTGCCTGCTGAATTTCCTTCTCTGTGAATGAATTACGCAATTCTATCATATTCGCTACTTTTTCTACTGGTATGGATTCCACATTTCTCAATCGATAAAACATTGACGTTTCCAGCACAAGGTATTGATATCCTTTTCTCCTTTTTAGAGATACTTCCCTTACAAAAATCTCTGTCAGTTCAGGATTTTTCCCATTCAAACATTTTTGATATAAATATGTCCTCGGTTTCTTAAATAAATATTTATATAACCTTTCTTCCCTTGGTTTCCATTCCTTCTTCGCTTTTTTCTTGAAAATACTGAAACGTACATCGCTAAACAAAATCATCAACCGCAAATATTTTTCAAAATGTTGTTTTCTTCCTGCAATATCCAATACTTTCTTTCCATCATACAATTGCTTTATCAAGTTATAATTCAGCCGAGTCTCCATTTCCCGGAGTTTCTTGTCAGAACATTCCAAATAATCCGGCAGTAAATGATACAAAACATGATTGATATAAGTTACATCATTCTCTCGCACCGCTTCATTTGAAATATCCTCCAATAGCGTATAAAAATAATTTGTCTTTCCGAGTATTTCACTGCATTTACCTTTATCATCTCTTATCTCATTCAAAAGTCGCAAATCTTCTAAAAATTCCTCCCAACTAGGAAACGGCTGCTTTTGAGAAAATTCTTCTTTCTTCTTATCTACACTGATAAATACCAGATCTCCAATAGAAATTTTCATTACTGAAGAACCTTTAAAGTGCCCTGAGATCTCTTTTGATTTTGCAGTCTTTAACTGATTTTCTGCCATTTGCATGTAATAACGAATCGGCTCTTTATTAAAGGTAATCGTCACTCCAATGCTTAGACTCAATGGTATCGAAATACCACTCGTTTGCAGCTTTTCATTAATTGTTTGCATCAATTTTTTGCATATGTTAATACCTGAAATCAAATCTTCTACGGCTACCGCAAAGAAAATATCATCTCCTGCAATATAAAACGGAAAAAGCCATCTCTGTTTCCGCTTTTGCTTATCGTTACTCGCCGCTTTATAAAGTCCTTCTAAAGAAACATGTTCGTTGAGAATTTCACTAACCTTTTGGTATGTATCATACTCTTTAATGTTCTTGAACATTGCCCCCATTCCATCCAAATCCGCTTTGATAACGGCAATCCGAAATCTTTTTCCTTCCGTATTTTTTTCAGTTTTCAGTGCATTTATATCCTCTGAAAATACGTCTAAGAATTCCTTTTCATAGCCCTTTTCTTTTGCTTCCAGCACTTGATTGCATTGAAACAGAATATCCTGATTTTTTTCTATAATGTATCCCCAGTTTTGGGTCTGTTTCAAAGCTGCCTTCGATTTCTCAATTGACTTAAGATTATTACAATTTCCAGAAGGAAAATAATACCAACGAAGTAATTTTTGTCCCTGAGATACTATGTAATATTCTCGAAATAACTCATTCAATCTGTTTTCCAGCTCGTTTTCCGGCAAATCACATTTAAAAATGTATACGCCCGAACATTTCAATAATATTTTTTTCTCAACATTCAAAAACTTCTTTTCAATCGACTCAAAAAAATCTTTCGAAATCTGATTAGAAGAATTTACAATTCCTTTTAAAGTAGCGTCTTCTGTCTGCTTTTCCTGCACATGCGAGCGGATTACTTCCGTCAAAAATGTCTGTACCTTTTCTACAGATAACGCAACAACTTGTTTTTTCATGTTATGATTCCCCTTCCTTTTTAGCCTCCTCGCCAATTTTCCCGTTAAACATCTCGGCATATGCGATATGTGGAAATAGCATTGGATTGTTAATCAGCATCAAGACTTGATTGAATTGGAAATTAAATGTCATTAAAGATAACTTTTCTTCTCCAAACTTCACTTCGTAATCATCCAACTTTTGGTCTTTTGCCTTTTGCAAAGAAACTGATTCTTGCTTTTCTTCTTCCTTAAGAGTTTTCTCTTCTTGTGCATGATTTAGTTCTGTATACCACTCATACAGATTTTCTGCTTTTGAAGACCATTCGATGTCTAATTTTTCTTCTCCCGCCCTTATAACCACATCAAAATCAACTATTTCTTGTAAATTCTTATATTCTTGATTTAAGCAACATAAAATACGTAACGGCCGAGTCGCAGTTTGTGTCGATACTGGTTCCTTCTCTCCACACACAATTCTATTAATAGTCCGAACAACGGATCTATTGGAAGTTTTTAATTGCTCTATACTATTTATCCAATTTTCCAACAACTTTTCATCCATAGAAGTGCTCTTGCATTCCACTACTGCCACCACTGCCTCAATCGGGATAAACTTAATTTCTCCATATCGGAAAACATACGGTGTATACATCTCATCAAAAATGGCTAAGTCAACCTCATTGGATACATTTCCCTTGGAATCAATGATAAAAACCGATTGTTCAATCACAAATTTTTTAGGTACAATTGACTCGAACATTTCTTCCCAAATCTTTTCCCTATAGCGTCCAATCGTACTTCCATGTGTTGTCTGAAAAAACAACTGGTTTACATAATTCTTTTCCATTTTCTTATAGTTCTCTTTGATTTTTTCAATTGTTTTCGAATCCATCACATCTACTCCTTTTCTCATTATCATATAAAATACACTTGAATATTTCCCATTCCAAATGTCGTATTACGCCCAATATGCAACACTTCTGCCGTCGCAAGCCACGGAACAAACGGCGTCAGTTCTCCCGCATATTCTAGTTCTCCAATCAAACCACTAAAATCCATTTTCCCATGCAACCGGTTGGAATAGCGCTCCAGAACCTCTAACTCTAATTCTTCTCTTACTGTCTGCACTTCTGCCGCGAGCATTTGAATATTTTTAACTTCATCATAATCTACCCATCCGCCATATCGTTCTACAATCATCACAATTCGCTTCGTAATATTTCGGATCAACGTCTCAAATGAAATATGCATTAACAATTTCCCACCTCGCCGAATTCGAAGTGGTGTCTGCAATTTCACAACTACTCCGGTAACAGTTTCTAACTTTAGACATGAGAGTTTCTTTGCATTTATTTCTGCCATAGAATACATTTTCGTCTGCCAGAGAACCCTTTGTTCCAAAATATTGATAATTCTAAATAAACGAAACGAGTATCTCTGCGCTCCCATTCCGAACTGTTCTGCTTTCTGTAATGCAGCTATCAATGCGGAAGCATATTGTATCGCATCTCCTAAAAGCAAAATCTCAAAATTTAATTCTTCGCCTTTTTTCACGAATAACTCTGTTCCACAAACTACTGGTGGAATTATGATATATGGCTTTACAATATCCTGCTTATCCTTACATTGCTTCCCGTTCTTATACAAAAATTTATAAACTTCTCGATTTGTTTTATATAATGCCTGTCCTAAAATTCCTCTTAATGTGGAACCAAGGTATTTCGGCAACTTTGCATCTTCCAACGCTAATAAAGAAATGTGAAGTGGTAAATACGTAATTTCAAATAATTCTCGTTCTTTCATAATATACCTCTTGCCCCCAATCCTTTCTTTTCATCTATATCGTAATCCACATGATTAATAGCACTAAGCCAAATTTTCTCCTTGTCTAATACTAATTGTACAAGTGCCACCGACACAACAACATGTTTCTTTTAAAATCCTATTAATTTACTTCTTTTCCTAATTCCTTATATCTAACAAACTTCTTTTTAAATTTTATAGCAACTCATCCAATAATTGTCCCAATATAATTATACTCTTGTTCCAACATTATTCCTACAAAAATAGGCAGCCACCACTCTGACTGCCTACCCGCTAATGAGATATTTGGTTTCGGGCATTACCCATGCCTCTCTACGGCCATAAATAGTATATGATTTATGCTATTTTAAAATTCAACTATTTTGTCATAAATTTCTTCCCAATTACTCGGAAGAATTCCCAATAAATATACATCTACCGGAGTTTCCTTAATCAATTTTTTAATATCATTCTTCATATTATCAACATCAGCAGTTGGAACCAATTTCTTTAATGCATAGATTCTCGAAAATAAGTCATTGTCTGCCTGTAATAAAGTTGTATCATCATTTGAGTCTAATAATACAACCGACGAAGTCATACCTACTAACATAGAATTATGAGCACAGTAATTTCTAAGATTTCTTACGGCATCCAACCATGTATCCGTAACTTCTGTATCTCTCTTTGCATAATCTGTTTTAGCAAAAGAATATGCTAAAATTGCTTTTCGAAAATCACCACGCAAGTAATTATACATCATCGTTACTGTTCCCAATTCAAAATAACTAAACGCAACCCACACTGGCAATTTATTATTTTGTCTATTTCCACCTTTTCTATATTCTTTCAATTCAGGATATTTTCGTACATCCTTGCGCAGTTTTTTCTCTTTATCAAGAATATCTTTATAGAAATAATTATTAAAAAACGCTATATTTTGCTTTCTTTTCTTCGCATCCTTTTCACCTTGTGAAGGAGTATATGACTGTTTATCCAAATAAAAAGTTCCACTATTCAGTTTTATTGAACAGGCATTAGATAATGCACTTTTAAAGCGTACCTCTGTCCTATTACAATAAAAATTCAATATTCTTCTAAGCTCCACATCGAACTTATACAAAGCAAATAATGCATCCTCTTTTGATTTGGCACCTGTCACACCAACTCTTGACAGCAAAAACTTTCCATATCTACTCGCACGAAAATAACCTACATACTCAAGAAACTCTCTCATTTTCTTACGCTGTCTAAACGAAACATATTTTTTCATTTGCATTACTTGTTCTTCAAGTGTTATTGGCGGTTCTATATTTGCCATCAAATCACCTCTTTGCGGTAAAAAAAAAGAATGGATATACCATTCTTAATCCCGCTAATAGGATATTTGGATTAGGGCATTACCCTTGCCTCCCTACGGCCTACTTAAACTTTAGCATCTCCTCTACAAAAAGTCAATTCTTTTTACAATTTTAACACATAAGTGTTACTGTCAAGTAATCGTTGGCACTTTTTTTCATACAGATTCTCTTTACACTGTCAGCATGAATGACAACATTTGCGACACACTACGTTTTATACGCGGTTCATACATCTCTTATCCACCATTCGCGAAATCTCACCTTCAGATCAAACACTTCGCTTGGTGGCAGAAATTAGCACCAACCGCCTTACGAAAGCCTCGCAATTGTCACTTTATTCTTATCATTCTCTCTGACAGTTGTTTACTAAAATCCTGACATTGCAAACAGTTTCTTGCGTTCACCTATTATTTTACCCTCTAATCCTACCATGTGACCTATGGTAGGGTATTCGTATCCTTTTCCTACTTTTTTTAGCCACTTCCTCTGCCATCAGAATTTCTTCCACGGTCTCTTCCTTGAATATGGCATGCTTTGACTTTTCTGTTACTTCGTATAACTTTCCACCGCATTTCTTTGCAAGAATCTTTGCCAGATGATTTTCCCGTTTACTCCAGCAGGTATGACTGTGCTTCATTCGTTTTGCAATCACGCTCCAGATGTGGTTTTCCATAGTTCCCATGTTTCTGTATTCCAATCCATCCGGATGTTCCGGTAAGTTTAATCCTTGTGACTGATACGCTATCAGACCTTCTCTATTATTGATATAATACTTTAACAATTCTTCTACGTCTTTGATCTCCGTTTCGTCTGACAGACTGTCTCTATATATCTTCAAATATTTAAACACCTCATCCCCGTGAAGGGAGCGACAATATATGTCACAGGCTAACTCAGTTGGTCTGTCTATTTCAATCCACGCTCCCCGTGAAGGGAGCGACTTGAAAGCTATATGGTTGAGTTAATTGTGTAAAGGAATTTCAATCCACGCTCCCCGTGAAGGGAGCGACGCAAACGGCTCTATCTGATGCAGTATGGGATAAAATTTCAATCCACGCTCCCCGTGAAGGGAGCGACATATATACAGCTTTCTGTATATTAGACGTTTTGCAAATTTCAATCCACGCTCCCCGTGAAGGGAGCGACGGCGTACTCCTCTTCGCTGATGCGATTCATTGCAATTTCAATCCACGCTCCCCGTGAAGGGAGCGACAAACATTCTCTGAGATTTTCTTTTTTCCCAATAAATTTCAATCCACGCTCCCCGTGAAGGGAGCGACTATGCACATTGTGGTATAATCATATATGTAAAGAGATTTCAATCCACGCTCCCCGTGAAGGGAGCGACCATATAAAATACTGCAGTCCGTAAAAGGTACTGCATTTCAATCCACGCTCCCCGTGAAGGGAGCGACGTATTGTCCGAGATGGAATCATCAATCGATATAATTTCAATCCACGCTCCCCGTGAAGGGAGCGACCATAGCACGTTGTGATTACCGGGCGGTATCGGACGATTTCAATCCACGCTCCCCGTGAAGGGAGCGACCTGGAACAGAAGAAAAGCACTCCCTGATTGGGAATTTCAATCCACGCTCCCCGTGAAGGGAGCGACTTCTCTGTGGGTTTTTCTTATTAAATTTCGGTTATTTCAATCCACGCTCCCCGTGAAGGGAGCGACCTTTTTTTGATTCACTGTAGGCGTTCCATTGCAATTTCAATCCACGCTCCCCGTGAAGGGAGCGACCGCAGGACGGGAACGAAGCGGAAGCTGTCTTTCTATTTCAATCCACGCTCCCCGTGAAGGGAGCGACTCAACGGAGAAAAAATTGCAAAATATAATTCTGATTTCAATCCACGCTCCCCGTGAAGGGAGCGACTCAACGAACTTTTGAGGTTCTTCACGCAATAAAATTTCAATCCACGCTCCCCGTGAAGGGAGCGACAGAACCGCAAGAGGAGCACCTTTATCAGGTAAGTTATTTCAATCCACGCTCCCCGTGAAGGGAGCGACTCTTCGTTAACGGAGAATTCTCTGCATATAAAAAATTTCAATCCACGCTCCCCGTGAAGGGAGCGACAGCAATGTTGACTAATTTTTCTGTTACAATCGTTCAACTTTCTGCTAATTCTACTAATTTTTCTCTATAATTACAAGTCTATCACACTATCAATTTCATATTCAACCTAAATATGAACTATTTTTTGGTGCGAATCCCATAGAAAATCTATGTTTACTAGACATTCGCACTTAATATTCTCTCTATATTTTCGACAATTAAATTCTGTAGGATATTTAACAAGTATCCCTGAAATTAGTATTTAATTTGTTGTGTTCCCACACCCTATATCAACAACCACCGAAACATCAAAATAGTTTTTGAGGTGTTTATCGCGACTATTTTTCCCCTCTGGTGAAAACACGAAATGCTTCGCAAAGTGCCTAAAATTAAGGATTTCTACATAGCTCTTCGTTGTAGCAACACACAAGTCTCAACGGTACTTTCATTGACCCAACAAAGTTCCTGTGTTTCCCTGTCTCCAAAATACACCGGAAAATGGAACTTTATGTGCTTCAGGAATTTGCCATCTGGCTGCTCCTGCTCATAAATATCCACCTGTTCTACAAAACTGTTAAGAAATTCTTTCTTCTCCACACCTTCAATCTCATCATACAAACGGTATAACCTTGTCTACATATCCTGATATTTCTTCTGTATCTATTCTTGAACCGATTTTATTCAGAATTGTCTATTTTCAGTTGGAACTGCGGCAGACACCGAACAAGGATATGCGCCGATATGAACGCCCTCATATCAACGAAGTCTGGTGTGGAGACAGCAGTGCCGGTCCCCGCCTTACAGATTCGGATGGAAAAAACACCGGGACTATATCATTGCCCTGATCGATGATGCCAGCCGGTTCATTACCGGGATCGATGTGTTCTACAATGATAACTTTATCAATCTGATGTCCGTTATGAGAGCAGACATAGCAAAGTATGCCCGCCCTTGATATGCGGGATTTCCATTCACTGGAAGAGCTGAGGAGAAGTCTGTACGCTTTTGTCCAGCAATACAACCAATCCCCCCATTCTTCCCTCCGTGGACTGTCCCCACAGGACCGTTTCTTTTCAGAACCGGAGCAGATACGCCGACTTTCTGAGGAAGACATCCGTCAAAATTTCCTGAGAAGACGAAATCCGAAGTTATAAGATTTAAATTATCCATTCAAAACAAGCCACCGGGCATTATCCCTATGTGGCTTGTTTCATCTATGATTATTTCCATTATAAAGTTTAGGTTTCATGTACAATCGACAGCCCAACTTAACTATCTGCTTTCTACTATTGTATATGTTCCTGATTCAAAATTTACATATAATGTTACAAATGCACTATTATATTCCCAGCGGATTTCCAGAGACTTCTCCCCTCCGGAGATTGCTACCTCTGCGCCTTCCGAAAATGCCTTATGGGTATTTCGCATGCGGATTAACGCAAGCTGTTTTTGAACCACATCTTTTTTCAGACCTTCCGCAATCTGATCAGTGGAAAGATTTGTCCGGTTGATTTCCTTATGTCCGGATTCTCCCGCACGTTGCACCGCTTCATGGTCATTTTTTCCGGCAAACAGATCCAGATACCAGACCTGCGGTTTGCCCGGCATAAACATCTGTATAGCACGCGCCAGAAGCATTTTTTCGTCCGACGCACCCAATGCACTGTAGTACGTGGCGTTTACCTGATAATACAAATTCTTTTGGCCATGTAAATTTTTGACCATGCCTCCGCGGGATACAATCCGTTCAATTAACGACTGGATTTCCTCTTCCTGAAGCAGCCCCTTTAAATCCAGAAGTGGGATGCCGTCGTGACAGCCGAGCATGTTGACCGTTGGGATCTTCTTTTCCACAATTTCCTTCGCCCATGCCGCAAGGTACGTTCCCCGCCGGTTCTCAATTGCATCAATGATCAGTCCCGGCAGGAAAAAGTCGTAGGTTGCATAGCCTTTTTCTGCAAGTGTCTCATATATTTTTTCATCATATGCCGCGTGGATCTCCGGCAAAAGCGTAAGTCCCAAAGGTTCTGCCAGTGCATGGATCTTTTGTAAAAGTTCCCACGTCTCCGGATCATTGAGGAAGTTTTTCTTTCCCGGTGTTTTCGGTGCATAGGCAAATGCATCCAGCCGCACAATCGCCGCACCGTAAGAGGCTATTTTTTCCAGTGTTTCACGATAAAACTCCCACACTTTTGGTGACTGGATGTTTACATCCATCTGTCCGAGATACTGTCTGCCATGCACTTCCTGATAAAAGGTATTCCAGTACGGCACTTTTTTTCCATCCGGAAATTCCACCATCAGGATCGGCAGCCCGGGTTTGCGGAAAAACATCTGCTTCAGGCAGCTTTCATCCGGCTGGATATAGCCTTCCTCCGTCATGGTTCCATGCCCTTCCCAGAAATGGTTCCAATCGATGAAAAAATCGCGGTACGCAGAAGCCTCCCCTTTTTCCACAAGATCCCGAAACTGCGGGGACTGTGCGGAAGCATGGTTTAAAATAAAATCGAGTTTCAGATCAATTCCCATATTCTTTAACCGGTCAAGATCCTCCCTGTTGGCAAGCTGCTCATTCAGGTCATAGTCGATCACGGAAAATCCCCGGTCGAGATCGGAATGGTACAGGCTCGGCAGAATATAAAAAGAAGAAAATACATCCTGCAAATCCTCCGTTTTCAGCAATGTTACGATATTCCCAAGATTTCCTCCAAGACTGTCTGGATATGCATTGAGCATCGGTTTACTGTTCATAAACATTTCCGTCCTTTCCAACGATCAACCCTGCATTTTTACGCTGCACCTCAAGCTTTTCCTGTTCCAGTTCTACCACGCGGCAGATAAACGGACTTGCGGCATTCTCATCGCGGTTTCTGCGGATGCGCCGCTCTCTTGTCTCCTCCGGGGAACTTTCCAGAAAGACGGGCAGATCCACACCATGTAAATCGTCACTGCCTCCGTGTGTCCACTCCAGAAGTAATACGGATATTCCGGAAAAATCGGTTTCTTCCGATGAAATCTCGCCATCTTCCCGTCCCATATGCCGCAATGTGATCGAATCTTTTCCCTCATGAAATGCCGCAAGCACTTCATTGATCCGGTCGAAGTCAATCTCTTTCTTTGTCCCGAGATATCCACGCAGTCCGTCTTCCCCTGCCTCTTTATACACACGCATCCGTTCTTCATCGTTGCGTTTTGGAATCCGGTGTGGATAATCATCGCCCGAGAGCAGATAACAACCAATTCCGTCATTTAAAAAGTACTGCTGCAATGCTGTTGCAAGTGTTGTTTTCCCGGAACCGGAACCACCGTAAATGCTGATGACCATGCGTTTTTCTGCATTTCTGTCACACCATTTCTGCACTTTTTCATATAATCTTCCCGCCTCTTTCAGTTCGGTAAAGGCAAACTGATACGCCTCATATTCCCCGGTAAACGGTGGAAGCGGAATTCCCGCATGCATCAGTGCCGCACCGGAATACTGTCTGCCGCTTTGTTCTTCCAGATACACAGCATCCGGTTTTAACCCACGCAGACGTACATAAACGGTCGCCTGATTTGCCTCAGCCATAAGACGCACCACACTTACCAGTGCATGATCCTGTTCCTCTGATACCGACATCCATGCCGCAATTTCATCCGTAAACGGATCAGACAGCCGCCAGTACGTTCCCTCGTTAATGAGCGTTTCATACTTCTTATACGTTTTGATCTGCTCCCGGATCTGCTGTTTTTCCTCATCCGATAAAAGCGCCGGGTTTAATTCGTAACCGAAAGTTCCCGCCATCGCCGTCACCCCGCGGGTATGGAAACTTGTCACCCGTCCGGTCTGGTGATTTGGCACCGCCGAAACATGCGCCCCCATCGCGGAAACCGGATAGAAAAACGAAGTTCCGTACTGGATTCTTGTGCGGTTGATCGCATCGGTATTGTCGCTGCACCAGATCTGTGGGGAATAATAAAGCATTCCTGCGTCAAACCTGCCGCCGCCACCGCTGCATCCCTCCAGCAGAAGATCCGGATAGCGGCTGCACAAACGCTCCATGAAATCATAGACACCAAGCACATAATCATAGGAAAGATTTCCGGCATAAGCATCTGCCATGCTGCGGTTCATATCCCACTTGACATAATCAATTTTTCCCTGATCGAGCACGGCACAGATCTGATCAAATACACAGTCGCGCACTTCTTTTCTAGAAAAATCAAGCAGTAACTGGTTTCTCGAGCGCACCGGCTTTTTCCCCGGAATCTGAATTGCCCAGTCCGGATGTGCCCGGTAAAGGTCGCTGTCTTCATTGACCATCTCCGGCTCAATCCAGATGCCAAATTTCACCCCCTGATTATGCACACGGGTAATAAGCTCTGCCAGGCTTCCCCCCAGTTTCTTTTCATTGACCTGCCAGTCCCCAAGGGAAGAATTATCATCGTTTCTTTTCCCAAACCAGCCGTCATCCATCACTACCATATCAATTCCAAGGGAAGCAGCTTCTTTTGCCAGATCCACGATCGTATCTCCCGTAAAATCGAAATATGCTGCCTCCCAACTGTTGATCAGTACTGGGCGTTGCATATGGACATATTTGCTACGGCACACATGGTTGCGGATGCAGTTATGATACTGCTGCGACAATGCCGACAATCCATCTGCCGAATAGGATAAAATGACTTCCGGCACCGTAAAGGTTTCTCCAGCCGCGAGTGGGTAGGAAAACAGCTCTTCATTTAATCCAAGAAGCAGGCGCGTCTGGTTGAACTGGTCTTTTTCTGCCTCACAGGAGAAATTTCCGCTGTATACAAACAGCATTCCATAGCAGCTACCTGCCATCTCTGTTGTCCCTTTTTCTGCCAGAATCACTGCCGGATTATACTGATGGCTGGATGTTCCCCTGCGGCTGCCAAACGCAATGGTTCCATGTCCCAGCGGTGTGCGTTCCAGATTGCGCTCCATGGCATGTTTTCCATAAAACCGCAGGACATCAAAATCTTCCTGTACAAAATCCAGACAGGCTGCCGCTGCCTTTTCGATCGTAATCTGCCCGGTTCCCGTATTTTTAATCCGGACACTCCTTGTAATGATATCGTTTTCTTCCAGAACACCATACAGCAGATGCACTTCAACCTGTGCGTTTTCATCTGCAAGGACTATTTCCAGTGTCTGTGCTTCGTTTTCATCTGCCCAGACAGCCGGAAGTCCCTGTAACTGATACTTGCCGCTTCGGATCTCATAGCTCTTAAAAAGCAGATCCGCACTTTCCACCCCTTTTTCATTTTTGATATTCAGTGCGATATTGCGGTAATCCCCGGTGCCAAGGGACGGATACTCCTGTGGCAGCGCATCCAGCGAATAGGTGCGGTCCATGCCCGCTGCATAAGGATTTCCGGAAAATCCGCGATCTGCATAAGTTAAGACATAATCCATGGAACTGTTTGTTTTTTCTCCGTAGTACAGATGCAGCAGATATCCCAGTGGATCAACCTGCATCTGATAAGCTGTATGAGCCGTATACAGGGTAAATATTTTTTTATTTGGATTGTATATAATTGCCATATAAGTCACCTCATTTTATTCTTATCCTTTGACTGCACCGTTTGCCACACCATTCAAAATCTGTTTCTGACAGATCATATAAAAGATCAAGATCGGGATCAGTGCCAGAATATAGGAGGCAAACGCCAGATTGTAGTTGGTTCCAAACTGTGTCTGGAAGTTAAGCTGTGCAAGTGGCAGTGTATTCTGTCCGGTTCCGGACATGATTACAAGTGGTGTCATAACATCGTTCCAGGTTCCAAGGGCTGTCAGGATCGCAACCGTCGCATGCATCGGTTTCATCATCGGGAACACCACTTTCCAGTAAGTCGTCCAAGTGCTTGCCCCGTCAATATCTGCTGCTTCTTCGAGTGCTTCCGGGATATTTTTTAAATATCCACTGTAAAGCAGAACATTCATCGGCATGTAAAATACCAGATACAGCAGGATGACACCCGCGCGGTTTCCAAGTCCCATATGCGCCGTCTGCTTTACCAGAGGCATCATTAAGATGGAAAACGGAACAAACATTCCGCTGACAATATACAGATAGATAAATCGGAAACTTTTTTTTCTTGCCATGCCGCGTCCGATCACGTAGCCTGCAATTGAGTGGATCAGGATTGCCAGTACGATCGTTACCAGTGTGATCAGTAAACTGTTTCCAAGAGAGTGCCAGAAATCGGTCACTTCCATTGCCTGACGGAAGTTTTCAAAACTCCACTGTTTCGGGAAAGAAAGTGCACCCGCCACATCGTTTGTCATCTCACTCGGTTTCTTAAACGCAATGATCACTGCCATATACAGTGGGAAAAATACAGTTAATGTCCCCAGAATCAGAACAATTGTAAGTACCAAGTTTGTTTTCTGCTTTTTTTTCGTCATAACTGCTCCTCCTTCTTATTCATAACTGTCATCTGGAAAAGTGAAATCGCCACGATCACAATAAAGAATATAACTGCATTTGCACTCTGGAATCCAAACTGTCCGCCATCCATACCGTTTTTATATATCAGATAAGAAATGGATTCCGTGCTCTGTGCCGGACCTCCCTTGGTCAAAGACATGATCTGGTCGAATACCATGAGAAAATTCTTTGTGCTCAATACCAGATTGATTGTTACAAACGGCATAACCAGTGGAAATGTTACTTTCCAGAACTGTTTCCATTTACTTGCTCCATCAAGCATACTCGCCTCGTAAACTTCCTCCGGGACGGTCTGCAGACCGGAAATATAAATAATGGTATTCATGGCAACTGCCTGCCATACACCAACAATCAGCACACCAATCCATGCGTATTTTTCACTTGCAAGAATACTGTTCTGTAAAAATCCAATATGGAACACATTTCCCACAGTTGGGAGAATGTAAGTAAAAATAAAGCTGAAAATATAACCGATGACAAGTCCGCCTAAAATATTCGGTACAAAATAAATACCGCGCAGTGCACTTTTAAAACGGATTGCACTGTTTAATCCAACTGCCATGATCATGCTCAGCACATTTACCAGTACAGTTCCCGCCAGTGCATATTTAAACGTAAACAAATAGCTTTTTCCCACGCGGGAATCCGTAAACAAATCTGCATAGTTCCGGAATCCGACATAATCGTACGTTCCGTATCCTTTATAATTGGTAAAGCTGTAAATCACACCTTTGATCATTGGAAGTGTATTGAATGCAAAAAATAAGATCACAACCGGTATGATAACCGCCCAGAATGTTTTGTCCCTGTTTGACATTTTCTTTTTCATTGTGCATCCTCCTGTTCTTTCTGATAATCCTGTACTTTCCGAATCAGATCCCGGTTATAGTGCTTCCAGTCGGAATCAAATTTTGTCAAAAACTTTTCCTGTGCATTGTCGCTTGTATCCAGCAGGAACGTCTGGATCATGGCATCCACACCCATCTCACTCGGATAATGGTGATCCTGATAATCTGCCATGCGGTTGTTTTCAATGTAAGGACGCATATCCTCGAGTGTTTCCGGAATTGCAAAATCCCCGTCTTTGCAGGCAATTCCGCCCTGTTCATCCAGATAAATCTGAATGGTCTCATCTTCATACAGATATTTTAAAACTTCATATGCAGCCTCTTTATTTTTACATGCTTTCATTACGGAAAACTGCAGATCAATTCCTGAATTTAATACATTGTCTGATTCGTTATCATTTGCAGGAAATGTAAAAGATCCAATATTCATGTCCGGGTTGACCGATTTAATCTGCGGAATCGCATAGCTTCCAATCGGATACATGGCAGCTTCCCCGCGGGCAAATGCTGTACATGCATCGTTGTAACCATATGCATACGGATTTTTTTCGGCGTAATCCAAAAGCGCACGCATCTTTTCTGCTACCGGTCCATACGTATCGGAAAATGTAGTATTTCCCATATTTACCTGATTGTATGTATCCGAATCGGTAAGTCCGACTGCCAGCGCATTCCACGGAGCCAGACAGGTCCAGGTATCTTTAAAGCCCATATACAGCGGAAGTGTTCCGCTCTGTTTTATTTCATCACACAGTGTGGTAAATTCCTGCCAGGTGGTCGGAACTTTCCAGCCATTTTCCTCAAACAGATCTTTGTTATATAAAATTCCTGCCGCGTTTGCCGCATATGGAAGTGCATACGTGCCATCCTTTGGAATAAACTCCAGTTCCTTATCCATATCCAGATATGCCTGTTTTACGGTCTGGACTTCATCCAGATTGGAAATATCATCAAACAGATCTGCATCTAAAAAGTTGGAATAGTTGCTGTCTCCTCCGATTGCGATGATATCCGGATAATCCTCCCGGATAAAACGTGTCTTTAAAATGGTCATTGCTTCGTTTGGAGATGAAATCGTCAGATGGATGTCATCATGTGTTTCATTGAACCGCTTTTCAATTTTTTCAAATGCCTTAACTGCTTCTGGTTTGTAGGAAACCACTTCGATTTCTGTTTTCCCGTCTGCCCTTTTTTCGCTTCCGCATCCAGCGAGTCCTGTCATGCACATGCCCAGTGCAAGCACAGCCGCAAGACCACGGAAAATATTCCTTTTTGCCATATTCCTCTCTCCTTTTCTTAGATATATGCGCTTGGTTTTTGATAATCTAATTATAACATACCTTTATGCGTCCTTAAATATCTGCATTTTTTCAGTTTTATACCGAAATGCAATATTTTATGCTATAATAGACATTGATGTCGCATTTTGATATATAAGGAGTATTTTATGAGCAATACATTTTTTAATATTTTTCCAAATGAAAATTTTATCGATCTGTGCATGTATCAGTTTGGATATGAACAGTGTGATCCCGGCCATTCATTCGGGCCTGCAACACGCAACCACTACCTGTTTCACTACGTTCTTTCCGGAACCGGAACACTCATGGCAAACAATTCCAAAGGAGAAACACGGACCTATTCTGTAAAAAGCGGACAGGGGTTTATGATTTTTCCCGGCCAGATTAACACTTACATTGCCGATGAACAGCTTCCGTGGAAATATATGTGGATTGAATTTGACGGATTACGTGTAAAAGAGGCTTTAAGTGTCACAGATTTGTGCAAAGACGCGCCCGTTTATCATTCCCACTCCAAAGAATTGCGGGAAAAACTTGCCGATGAAATGCTTTATATTGTCAATCATCCACAGGAATCTTCCTTCCATCTCATCGGGCATCTGTATCTGTTTTTAGACTATCTGCTGCAGTCAGCAAAATCGACAAAGCTGGTCTCCAGCGGACGCATGAGTGATTATTACATAAAAGAAGCGATCAATTATATTGAACAGAATTTTCAGAATAATATTTCGATTGAAGATATCGCTGCGGTATGCGGCATCAACCGGAGTTATTTCGGAAAAATCTTCCGCAACTCGATCGGCCGCTCCCCGCAGGAATTTCTTATGAACTACCGCATGGTAAAGGCTACGGAATTATTAAAGCTGACTTCCTTATCCATTGCAGATGTCGGCTCTGCTGTCGGATACGAAAATCAGCTTCATTTTTCCCGTGCTTTTAAAAATATTTATGGTGTTTCTCCGCGGGAATGGAAAAACCAGAACAAGTAACAATAGATAGGATAGAGTAAACGCAAAATAGCGAGTACCTGTTCAAAATCATCCGATGTGAGATAATAGACTCATCACTACAAAGTCCAAATAGTTTAGTACTCAACTCTTTTGACTTTGCTACAGGAGGTGAAGTTTGAAACAAAGAGGTAGTGGTTAGAGAAAAATAAAATTGCATAGCAAACAAACCATCCTTAGGGTGGTTTCAAAAAAGTAAATATAGACACGACACTTAATTCATGGCAGGTGGTGCTAGAATATAAATAGTACAAGTCAAAATGAGAATTCCTTATAAGAAAAATCATGGTACAATGTAGGTACCGCACTGAAGGAGGATCTCATTATGGCAAAGCACTATGACAAACAATTTAAGCTGGATGCAGTCCAGTACTATCACGATCATAGAAACTTAGGACTGCAGGGTTGTGCTACAAACTTAGGAATCAGTCAGCAGACATTATCACGTTGGCAGAAAGAACTGCGTGAAACAGGTGATATTGAAAGCCGTGGTTCCGGCAACTATGCTTCTGATGAAGCCAAAGAAATCGCACGATTAAAACGAGAATTACGAGATGCACAGGATGCCCTTGAAGTATTAAAAAAAGCAATCAACATTCTGGGAAAATGACGGAAGCCATTTATCTCGAAGTTATGGAGATGGCAGAAACTGCCCATAAGGCGAAACGCCAGGTTTCTGTCTCCGGAATGTTGAAACATCTTGGCGTTTCTCGTTCTGGTTATCATGCATGGCTAAAACGTGTTCCTTCTAATACAGAAAAAAGACGTGAAGCCGTAAAAACTAAAATTCAGGATATTTACGATGAATCAAAACAGAATTATGGTGCCCCTAAAATCACCAAGGAATTATGTAAATCAGGAGAAATCATCTCCGAACGTACTGTTGGTAAATATTACAGATTGTGGTGCAGCATGCATAGCAACGATATGCAAACAAAATGGATACAAAATTAGCATTACTAGAATTCGTGAAGTAGCAGGCACAGATAAACAGGGCACAAATGTGTATGGTGTAATTAAGGCAGCAGAACATTTTGGATTTAGCGCAAAGGGGTAAAGGAGTAAAATGAGTTTTTAGATGAGGAATGTGGTACATTGATAATCGAATAGTACTAAAGTGATATAGGTGTATTATATTCTATAATCACGACATGGGAAACCAAAGTCGGGCGGCTTACCCTCTTTTACGGAGGGGCGAACCCTCCAGACGAAAGAAAGGAGGGCGATGCTGATGTATGTTACATATTCTGATCTGATTCAGTTATTAATGTTCATTGTTGCCCTTGTAGGTCTTTGTTACGAGATTTTCAAGGATAAACGAAAATAGCCGCCATTACTGCAATAATGACGGCTTAGTGTAAATTAAGCATTTAATTATTGGGTAGCCGCTTGTGGTTTCCCTTTTTGTATTTTCAATATAGCACATTTCAAGAGCTTCTTCAAGTGTCACCTAGCTTTTTTCTTTTACTAATGCTATAATCGTTACTGTTCACTTCATAAAAGAAAGGACAACAGTACATGAAAGTTTTGATATTGTCTTGTAACACAGGAGAAGGGCATAATTCTGCCGGGAAAGCCATAAAGGAATATATAGAAAGTCATGGGGATCAGGCAGAGTTTATTGATCTGATGATGCTGAGTGGCAAAAAGACATCGAATGCTGTAGGAGGCTTATATGTTAATGTGGTAAAGCATTGTCCGCACCTTTTTGGGCTGGTATATCGGCTTGGGAGGCTGATTTCTTCGGCGAAGCGGAAATCACCGGTTTATTTTGCGTGTGCAAGATTGGGTAAAAAATTGAAACAATATTTGGAAAATAAAGACTTTGATATAATTGTGACACCGCATTTGTATCCGGCGGAGACATTGACGTGGATGAAGCGAAAAGGAATTTTGAGGCAGAAGACCGTTGCGATTGCGACCGATTACACAAGTATTCCATTCTGGGAGGAGACCGAGTGTGATTATTATGTGATTCCGCATGAAGACTTGATAAATGAATTTGTATCAAGGGGTATTCCGAGAGAAAAACTGCTCCCTTGGGGGATTCCGGTCAGAGAAAAGTTTGGCAGGAGATTGGGCGGGAAAAAAGCCAGAGAAATCTGTCAGCTGCCTCAAGACGGCTTGATTTATCTTGTAATGAGTGGAAGTATGGGATTTGGAAAGATCCAGATTTTTGTGCTGGAGCTTGCGAGAAGACTGAAAGAAAATGAAGAGATTGTTGTAATCTGTGGGAATAATAAGAAACTGGAAGAGACTTTAAAAAGAGAACTTAGAAGGGATAGAAGGGTACGCATCCTTGGTTTCACAGAGCAGGTGGCAGAGTACATGGAAGCGTGTGACGTCATTTTTACGAAACCGGGGGGATTAAGCAGTACGGAAGCAGCGGTGAGCAGAATTCCGATCATCCACACAAATCCAATTCCGGGATGTGAGAATCGGAATCTGGAATTCTTCGAGGAACGGCATATGTCAATTGGGCGAAAGAGTTTCTTTGGACAACTGAGGGCTGGACAGAAGATTTTGGAGAAAGAAAGATTGCGCCGTGACATGATTCGTGCTCAGGAGATTAACAGTAAGCCGATGGCGACAGAGAAGATTTATCATCATCTGAAGAAGCTATCTGGTGAGGAATAGGAAGTGAAGAAAAGATGACAACACAATATTTGTTTTATATTCTTTTTGGATATTTGTCTGGGAGTGTATTATATGGATATTTACTTCCCAAATATATAAAGAAGATCGATGTCACAAAAGAAAGTCCGGATCAGAATCCGGGGGTGGCAAATGCATTTCTCTGCGCTGGAGCACCGATAGGATTCTGTGCATTGATGCTGGAACTTCTGAAGGGATATCTGCCGGTGCATGCGGCAATGCATGTGTTAAATCCGCGACACCTTATTTTTGGTTTGGTGTTGGCTGCACCGGTTCTCGGGCATGCGTTTCCGTTTTGGAATCCGAAGATGGGAGGAAAGTCAATTGCAGTATCATTTGGAGTATTGCTCGGGTTAGTCCCTTATTGGAGACCGGTTTTGATTTTGGCGGTATGTTATTTGATGTTTTCTATTGTGATTGTCATTCGGCCTCACTTTTTCCGGTCTGTTGTCACATTCGCAATTTTCTGGGGAATGGTGATAATCAAGAGGGGACCGCTTGGAATCACAGCTGGAACAGGGATTTTGTCCTTTGTAGTGATTTGGAAGCATCTTGTAAAGTATCAAAATGAGCGTTTGGAAATTACATTTCCAGGCAGACAGGAGAAAGTATGAATATAGAGAATATAATATTTGATGTTGATGGGACGCTGTGGGACTCTACAGGTGAGGTCGCGAAGGCGTGGAATCTTGCGGTGAAAGAGCTTGGTATTGAATGTGAGGAGATTACCTCGGATACGCTTAAACGAGAGTTTGGAAAGCCGATGAATGTGATTGCCGATCATTTATTTCCGAGTGCAAGTGCAGCGGAAAAAGAACGGGCATTGGAACTGTGCTGCATGTATGAACATGAGGTGTTGGAGCGATGCGAGGAGAACTTGTTGTATCCGGGTGTGAAAGAGACGATTCAGGAGTTAGCAAAGACACATAAAGTCTGTGTGGTCAGCAATTGCCAATCAGGGTATATTGAGCTGTTTTTGAAAAAGAATCAACTGGAACAGTATGTGTTGGATACGGAGTGCTATGGTGACACAAAGAAGAGTAAGGGTGAGAATATCCGTCTCGTAATAGAAAGGAATCATCTTCAAAACTGCGTCTATGTGGGAGATACGGAGGGGGACTGTGAGGCGGCAAAAGCAGCAGGAATTCCATTTATATTTGCAGCATATGGATTTGGAAATGTAGAGACATTTGACAAAGAAATCAGAGATGTGAGAGAATTGTTAGAAATACTATAGGAAAATGGCGCAAAATAGGTTATACTATAAGGAATAGTGAAAATAAAGGAGTTTTGGTTATGGAATTAGTAACAGTCAAAGAGCTTTATAAGCATCGGGAACAATATTTAGACAAAGAAATTACAGTGGGCGGCTGGATTCGCAGTATCAGAGATTCAAAGACATTTGGATTTATTGTTGTAAATGACGGAACATTTTTTGAGACACTGCAGGTTGTTTACCATGATACAATGGAGAATTTTGCAGATATATCTAAGTTAAATGTAGGTGCGGCAATTATTGTAAAAGGAACACTTGTAGCAACACCGCAGGCAAAACAGCCGTTTGAGATTCAGGCAACAGAAGTTGTGGTAGAAGGAGCGTCAGCACCGGATTATCCGCTTCAGAAAAAGCGTCACAGCTTTGAATATTTAAGAACAATCTCACATTTGCGTCCGAGAACAAACACGTTTCAGGCAGTATTTAGAGTACGTTCTTTGATCGCATATGCAATTCATCAGTTCTTTCAGGAAAGAGGGTTTGTGTATGTACACACACCAATCATTACAGGAAGCGACTGTGAAGGTGCCGGAGAGATGTTCCGTGTGACAACATTGGATATGGAGAATATTCCGAAAAACGAAGATGGAACTGTAGATTACAGTCAGGATTTCTTTAATAAAGAGACAAGCCTTACAGTGAGCGGACAGTTGAATGGTGAGACATATGCGCAGGCATTCCGCAATATCTATACATTTGGTCCGACATTCCGTGCAGAGAATTCGAACACTACACGTCATGCGGCAGAATTTTGGATGGTAGAACCGGAGATTGCATTTGCAGATTTAGACGATAATATGATGCTTGCAGAGGCGATGTTAAAATACATCATCAACTATGTATTAGAGAACGCACCGGAAGAGATGAATTTCTTCAACTCATTTGTAGATAAGGGCCTTTTGGATCGTCTGCACAATGTGGCAAGCTCTGATTTTGCACGTGTGACCTATACAGAGGCAATTGAAATATTAGAAAAGAACAATGACAAATTTGATTATAAAGTATCGTGGGGAGCAGATTTACAGACAGAACATGAGCGTTACCTTACAGAAGAGGTTTACAAACGTCCTGTGTTTGTAACAGATTATCCGAAAGATATCAAGGCATTTTACATGAAGATGAACGATGACAATAAGACAGTGGCTGCTGTTGACTGTCTTGTTCCTGGAATCGGTGAGATCATCGGCGGAAGTCAGAGAGAAGATAACTACGAAAAACTCTTGGCGCGTATGAATGAGATGGGCTTGAAACCGGAAGAGTACCAGTTCTATCTGGATCTTAGAAAATATGGTTCTACAAGACATGCCGGATTCGGACTTGGATTTGAACGCTGTGTAATGTACTTAACAGGAATGTCGAACATCAGAGACGTTTTACCATTCCCAAGAACAGTGAATAACTGCGAATTATAAGAGGATTGAGATTGGGGACGGGGGAAAGTATTCTCCCGTCCTTTTTTATAATCAGAAAGGGAGAAAAGCATGAATATATTAGTAGTAGATGATGAAAAAGAGATTGCGGATGTCATTGCATTGTATCTGCAAAATGATGAATATCAGGTACATAAGTTCTATACAGGAGAAGAGGCATTAAACTGCATTGAGACCACGAAGATTGATTTGGCGCTGCTGGATGTGATGCTGCCGGATATTGACGGGTTTGAGATTTTAAAAAGAATACGTGAAAAATATACATTTCCGGTGATTATGCTGACTGCGAAAGTGGATTACATGGACAAGATTACCGGATTGACTCTAGGAGCGGATGATTATATTCCAAAACCATTCAACCCGCTGGAACTTGTTGCCAGAGTGAAAGCGCAGCTTCGGCGTTATACACAGTACAACGATGGAGGAAAGATAGAAGGCGATGTAATTGATTTTGCAGGAGTGCTGCTGAACAGAACATCTCACGAGTGCATTTTTAATGAGCGTTCGCTGACATTGACACCGATTGAGTTCGATATTTTATGGCTTCTCTGTGAGAATCGTGGCAAAGTGATTAGCTCAGAGGAGCTGTTTCGAAAGGTTTGGAAAGAAGAATATTATAAAAACAGCAACAATACGGTGATGGTGCACATCAGGCATTTGCGGGAAAAAATGAGTGGACCGACAGGAAAGTCGGATTTCATCAAGACCGTCTGGGGAGTGGGATATAAAGTTGAAGAATAAATATCGAAAATTAAAATTAAGTATTTTATTGCAGACCGTGTTTGTGACAGCGCTGACTATTTTAGTCGGAGGATTTATACTGGAATATTTTCTGGAAGACTCTTCGAACGATCTCGTAAAACTGCTGACATCTGTTCATGTGCAGGAGGAAAGTGCGAGACACTGGTATTGGAGGGTAATAGGAAACAATAAGGACTTCTTTCTTGTGATTGGATTTTTGTGTCTGTTTTCTTTATTTTTTTATGCGGCATTATCAAAAATGGTAAAATATCTGAATCAGGTGGAGACCGGGATCGATAACATCGTTTTGGATTCGGCAGATTCTATTCATATGATCACGGAATTGAAGCCGATTGAGACAAGGCTTAATGAGATCAAGCAGATTTTGAAAAAGCAAGAGCAGGAAGTGATTGAGGGAGAGAAAAAGAAAAATGACCTGATTGTATTTCTGGCACATGATTTAAAAACACCGCTCACTTCAATTGTAGCGTATCTGACGATGCTTGACAGTTATCAGGACATGCCGGAGGAAGAACGACAGCGGTATACACATATTGCATTGGAGAAATCCATCAGACTTGGGGAGCTGATCAGTGAGTTTTTCGAGATTACAAAATTTAATCTGCAAGATATCGTGTTAGAGCCGGTGGAGCTGAATCTTTCAATGATGCTCGAACAGCTTGCCGATGAATTATACGGAGTGCTGAGGGAGAAAAATTTGACTTGTGAGGTTGAGGCGGCTGAGGATATGGTAGTTTATGGAGATGCAGATAAGCTGGCAAGAGTATTTGACAATATCTTGCGAAATGCGGTGTCTTATTGCTATCCGAATACAAAGATTCGGATTCAGGCAGAGATGACAGAAGAAGGGAATCGTATTGTATTTTCCAATAGAGGGAAACAGATACCAAAGGAACAGTTGGGGACAATCTTTGAAAAGTTTTATCGTTTGGATGAGGCGAGACATAGTACGACCGGAGGTGCAGGACTTGGACTTGCCATTGCAAAAGAGATTGTAGAGTTACATGGAGGTACTATTTGGGCAGAAAGCGATGACAAGGAGACACGTTTTATTGTGACACTTCCGAATAAAGAAGAAGGGGAGAAAGAGGATGAAATTCATTCATATAGCGGACGTCCATCTAGGGGCAGAACCAGAAGGTTTAAAATCAGGCAGTAAAAGCAGAGGGCAGGAGATATGGGATAGTCTGGAACAGATTATTCATATATGCGAGTGGGAAGAAATCGATCTATTGCTGATTGCAGGAGATTTGTTTCATCGGCAGCCATTGAAAAAAGAGCTGAAAGAGCTGAATTATTTATTTTCAAAATTGACGAAGACGAAAGTTGTATTTATAGCAGGAAACCATGATTTTCTAAAACCGGATTCTTATTATCTCACTTTTCGGTGGGATGAGAATGTGTATCCTTTATTGAACGGGCATATGGGCAGTGTGGAGTTTAAAGATTTAAAGACAAGAGTTTACGGACTGAGTTATTATCGGAAAGAGATTACAGAGGGGCTTTATGATCGGGCAAAAGCACCCGGAAAGCAGAAATATGAGATTTTACTTGCACATGGCGGAGACGAGAAGCACATTCCGTTCAAAAAAGAAGTGTTGAGTAATCTCGGATACAGCTATATTGCTTTGGGGCATATTCATAAACCGCAGACATTGGTGGAAAATCAGATTTTGTATGCGGGGGCGCTAGAGCCAATCGACAAAAATGACACTGGAAAGCATGGATACATCCGTGGAGAGGTGACGGAAAAAGGCGTGAAAGCAGAATTTGTTCCGAGTGCAAAAAGAGAGTACATGCATCTGCCAGTTGAAGTAGGGAAAAATATGACAAATGGTTTTGCAAGAGAAAAGATTCGGGAAATGATTCAGATAAATGGGATTGAGAATATTTACAAATTTATTTTAACAGGCTTTCGAGATGCAGATATCACGTTTGAACCTGAGACTCTGAAAGGTTATGGGAATGTTATTGAGATTGTAGATGAGACAAAACCATCGTATGATTTTGACAGATTATTGGAGGAGAACAAAGGAAATCTCTTGGGAAGATATATTGAGAGTCTGAGAGAATGTGAGGATGGCAGTGTAGCACACATGGCATTGTACGAAGGAGTACAGGCGCTGCTGGATACGAAGAGGAGTTGACTATGGAGATAAGGGAACTTTATTTGAGAAATTTTGGAAAGTTCTCAGGAAAAAAGATTGTGCTGAAAGATGGAATCAATCTTTTTTATGGGGAGAATGAGTCTGGGAAGACAACGATTCACACGTTTATAAAAAGTATGCTGTTCGGGCTGGAGCGCGGAAGAGGAAGGGCATCGGTAAACGATACGTTCAGCATCTATGAACCGTGGGAGAATCCGAATTATTATTCCGGGACACTTCGTTTTGAAAGCGGAGGAAAGAATTTTTTACTGGAGCGAAATTTTGATAAATATTCCAAAAGTGCAAGGCTGATCTGCGAGGATGACGGCGAAGAATTTTCGCTGGAGCACGGGGATTTAGAGATGATATTGAATGGACTGGACGGCTCGAACTATGAAAATACAGTAGCGATTGGTCAGATGAAGGTGGAGCCGAATCAAAGCCTTGCAGTGGAAATTCAAAACTATGCGACAAATTATTATTCGACTGGGAACAGCGATATTGATCTGGATGGGGCATTGAACCGACTGAACAAAAAAAAGAAAGAAGTCGAGGGTGAGATTCGTAAGTCCTTACAGGAAAAACAGCAGAGACGATATGCGATAGAGCAGGAGACGACGTATCTTTGGCGTGATATCCACAAACTGGAACAGGAGATTGAGGAAGCGGACAGCAAAATCAGCAAAGAGGAAGCGCGTGTGAGGGAAGAGTGCAGAAAATACGAAGAGGAAGGCAGATGGAGAGTATCTCCGATCAAAGTTGCAGCGATGGCAGCGATTCTTGTGGCAGTGTTCATTATTTTTCACAGACCGTGGAATTATCTTGTGATGATTGTTCTTTTGCTCGCTGAGGGCATGTATGTGTGGAACCGAATCAAAGAAGGTAAAAAGAAGCCGAAAAGTGAGATGGAGGAAGAGCAGAAAAAGGTATTGGATAAGCTGTTGTGGCAGAAAGAACATTTGCAGGGAGAGTTAAAAGAAAAGCAGATTCAGTACGGAAATGTACAGGAGCAGCTGAGCGAACTTGACGAGGCAGGCGATGACTACAAAAAACAGGATATGAAAAAACGGGCGCTGGAGCTTGCCTCAGAGTGTCTGACGGAGTTATCAAAAGATGTACACAAGGAGCTTAGCGTGAAATTAAATGAAAAGGCATCTGCGATTCTCTCTGAGATCACAGGTGGGAAATATACGATGCTTTTAATTGATGAAAAGCTGAAAATGAGCCTTTATACCGGAGAACGGAAAATCGGAATTGAGCAGGTGAGCCGCGGAACGATCGAACAGATTTACTTTGCACTTCGCATGGCGGCAAGTGAACTATTGCACGAAGAAGAGTATCCGGTTATATTGGATGATACATTCGTGTTTTATGATGACCAAAGGCTTGAAAATACGATGAAATGGCTTGCAGAGCATAAAAAACAGGTGTTGATTTTCACCTGTCAGAAAAGAGAACAACAAATATTAGAAAAGTTAGGAATAGGAGAGAAAAATTATGTCAATGAAAATTAACCATCAATTATGCAGCCCGGAAACACTGAAAAAAGAGTACCCAATGGCGGACTCACTGAAAGCATTAAAAGAAAAAAGGGATGAGGAGATCAAAGCGATTTTTGCAGGAGAATCTGATAAATTCATCGTATTGATCGGTCCTTGTTCGGCGGACAATGAAGATGCAGTGTGTGAGTATGTAGGTCGCCTTGCGAGAGTGAATGAGCAGGTGAAAGATAAATTGATGATCATTCCGCGTGTTTACACAAACAAACCGCGTACAACAGGGGAGGGGTATAAAGGAATGCTCCATCAGCCGATCCCGGATGAAGCGCCGGATCTTTATGGAGGGATCATCGCAATCCGCAAGATGCATCTCCGTGTTATTCAGGACTATGGTTTTACATGTGCCGATGAGATGCTCTATCCGGAAAACAGAAGCTACCTGGACGATATTCTCTCTTATGAAGCAATTGGCGCCCGCTCCGTGGAAGACCAGCAGCACAGACTGACAGCGAGTGGAATGGATATTCCGGTCGGTATGAAAAACCCGACGAGCGGTGACTTTACGGTGATGCTGAACTCGATTGTGGCAGCACAGGCAGGGCACAATTTCATTTACAGAGGATATGATGTGACAACAGACGGAAATCCATATGCACATGCGATCCTGCGCGGCGGTGTGGACAAGTACGGAACATGCATTCCGAACTATCACTATGAAGACTTGATTCGACTTCTCGAGATGTATGAGAAGTGGGATTTGAAAAATCCGGCGGCCATCGTGGACGCAAATCACTCAAACTCCAACAAAAAATATAAAGAACAGCTGCGTATTGTCAGCGAAGTACTTCACAGCAGAAATTATAATACAGACATCAAGAATCTTGTCAAAGGTGTGATGGTAGAAAGTTATCTTCTGGAAGGAAATCAGAAAATTGATGAGCAGAGGATTTTTGGAAAATCTATTACGGATCCGTGTATTGGTTGGGAAGATACAGAGAGATTACTGTATAAGATTGCAGAAATGTGCTAGAATGGATTAAGGTAGCCTATAAGCAACTTCTGCTAGAGCGGATAGAATTTGTAGCAGAGCGAGCCCAGACAGCGCATCTTAATCTAAAAAATCACTGGATTAGGAAGATACCTGAACACTATTTTATTCCACTGGTGCAAGGAGACGGTGATTATTATGGTGAAATTGAAATGAGCAATGAAATAAGTGCAGTTTTGTTATCAGATAGAGTTGCTCCGTTTTGGAATCCCTGTTTTGAGGAAGTAGGAGAACACCAATTATGGGGACTTTATATTGAAAAAAGATATGCTGATATTTTAGACATATCGTCACTGGAGAATATGCGTTACCGCCCCTCGCAAATTTGTCTTTGCAGCATTGTAGATCTGGGAGCTGTTGGTCGATTTGATAGTGATTATTCTCAGAAAGCCTTACAATACATGAAAGAAATCGGCTACGAACAAAGCAGCACGATTGAAGCGTTGCTGCTTGGACGTGGAGTTGAGGGAGAGAAAGATATTCGAATGATGGAATTGCATATTCCTGTGAGAGAGAAAACATTGTAATGGTTTCAGGCTTTATTTGACATGATTTTTTTAGAAAAGTAAAAGTCGATCATTAAAATAAAAAAAATTGTAAAAACAGCCCAATTTCTGTAATGTAATCGGGTTGTTTTTTTGTTTGTTATCTGTGTTGACTTTCAAATTATTACAGGGCATATACTCAGGGAGAAGAGAATTTTGAGACTAAATGGAGAATGAAAAGAATTGGAGGTAAAGCACATGCTTAACACACTATTTTCTACTATGAAAATTGGAAACTGTACCATTCCGAACCGTTTGGTGGTGCCGGCGATGGTAACAAATTTCTGTACTGAGGATGGGATGGTGACGGACCGTTTTATCAAGTATATTGAAGAGAAGGCTAAAGGAGGTTGGGGGCTGATTATTACAGAAGATTATGCAATCAACGAACATGGCAAGGGATATCGTTTTATTCCGGGGTTATTTAATGACGCCTGATAGGATATCTTAAGGATGCTAATGTAAAAATACAGACGAAAGCAAAAGTAGAGAGTATTGACGAGGAAGGCGTAACCTATACGGATGCAAATGGAAATAAAATATCGGTTCCGGAAGTTACTGTTGTATCTGCATTTGGTTATCGGTCTTATAATCCTCTGGAAGATGCGGCAAAGAAAATTTGTGATAATGTTCAGGTTATCAGCGGAGCTGCAAAGGTTGGCAATGCACTTGTTGCTATTGCGGAAGGCTATACAGCTGCACTGAATTTGTAGAGAAAATCTTGTTGAAAAAGTCAACAGAGGATTTGAATTTTCAGGATAAATTTTATTACTGAGAGTAAGAAAACATGGTATTGCTGAGGAAGATGAAAAGTAAAATCAGTAATTTGCCCAACAAAATGCTGTATAGACTGTGCTAATAGCAACTACGATGTGGAGAGAGATGTGTGATGGAAGGGGGGGACTTCGTGTATGAGACAAAAGAAAAATAATATTTTGATTGTTTTGTTGTGCGGGTTCATAGTCTTGATAATTGTTTGGTGGAATAAGCAGATGAACCGCTATGAAAGACCAAAGGGTTTGACTTCATATGAAACGGTAGAACAATTTATCAAGGCAATGAATGCAGGAAATGATATAAATGGATTTTTAGAACAAGAAGTAAATGATAAGGGAAGTAGTGATGTTCAATTTGTTGACGTTACGATTGAACGTGTAAAAGAAGATGATGAAATGGCGGAATATCATGTGGTTATGACAGAAGTGCATAAAAAAACACATCAAGAAACATTAACGGATTGGAGAGTTATCTTGAAAAAAGATTTATTAAGCGGAGAGTGGATGATAACGAGTTATGGTGAAGGATAGGTGATACCGCTTCCGAGAGAATGGATGTAAAATTTAGGATTTTACTTATTGTGCTGATATTGGTGGAGCTGGGGCTTTCTATTATGAGAGTATGATTTTTGAAAAACACAAGAGGGTGTCGCGGACACCCTCTCAATATATCCTATTCTATTAGATCTTTTCGCCATTGCGGTATTTTTTCACTACATTCTGAATTCTTTCGTTCGGACTTAAGATACTGCTGATGGAACCGTCGTGGTTCAATGTATCGATAATCAGTGCGATGTATTTGCTCAAATCGCAGTTGATGTAGTAAGGTTTGCTCAATAATTCCGGTGTCTGATAAATCAAGTTTGTTGTCAGAATACCGTGGATAATACCCTGTTCATATGCTTCATCGAATTTCTTCATACCGTTTGTGAACAGACCAAATGTAGCTGCTGCAAAGATTCGGTTCGCTTTTCTTGCTTTCAACTGTTTTGCAACATCAAGAATACTATCTCCGGAAGAAATCATATCGTCGATGATGATCACATCTTTTCCTTCCACAGAAGAACCTAAAAATTCGTGAGCGACAATTGGGTTGCGTCCATCTACAATTCTTGTGTAATCGCGGCGTTTGTAGAACATACCCATATCAAGTCCAAGCACGTTGGCAAGATAGATAGCACGTCCTGTAGCACCTTCATCCGGGCTGATTGCCATCATGTGTTCGCTGTCAATTTTTAAATCAGGAACATTCTGAAGAAGCCCTTTAATAAATTGGTATGTCGGGCGAACTGTCTCGAATCCGCTGAGTGGAATCGCATTCTGCACACGTGGGTCGTGAGCATCAAAAGTGATGATGTTGTCAACGCCCATACGAACTAACTCCTGAAGTGCAAGCGCACAGTCAAGAGATTCTCTCGAGCTTCTTTTGTGCTGTCTGCTCTCGTAAAGGAAAGGCATAATTACGTTAATTCTACGAGCTTTTCCACCGATAGCAGCGATGACTCTTTTCAGATTCTGGAAATGGTCATCTGGTGACATGTGGTTTGTGTGTCCCGACAATGAGTATGTTAAACTATAGTTACATACATCTACCATCAAGTAAATATCTTTTCCTCTTACCGATTCATTGATAATACCTTTTGCTTCTCCGGAACCAAAACGAGGAACCTTAGCATCGATGATGTAAGTCTCTTTTTGGTAATCGTGGAAAACGACATCATCTTTTGTTTTGGCAACAGCCTCTTTTCTCCATTTTACAAGATAATCGTTTACTTTGCCTCCCAATTCCTGACAACCGTCAATTGGAATCATACCGAGTGATCCTACTGGTATATTTTCTAAAGTGCGTTCTGTGCGGTGTAACATTAATTTGCCTCCCTGTTCATTAGTTTCTTTTTGATGCGAATGTCATCGCCGGTTAATTTTAACATGGTGTAATTACTGGTAATTCGGGAAAATGTTCTCTCTGAATAAATCTCTACAAGTGATTCCAAGGAAAGATTCGTAGAGATGATTGTTGATTTTCTGCGCAGCAATCGCTCGTTCAGACAGAGGAACAATTGTGAAACGGTAAACGCATTGGAAAGTTCCGTTCCCAAATCGTCAATAATTAACAGATCACAGTTGAAAATATGTTCATACATGATCTCAGCTGTGTTATCTTTTTCGAATTTACTCTTGGCAATGGTGTCAAAGAGCTCAAATGCAGTAAAGTAAATTACCGAATAAGCATGATCAATTAATTCTTTTGCGATACAGTTGGATAAAAAAGTTTTTCCGACGCCGGTATCACCATAAAGAAATAAATTGCGAAAATTGTCCGCGAATGTATCTGCAAATTCGCGGCAAGTAAGATAGGCATTCTTCATATTTGTGAGAGAAGAGCGCCCGGTTTTTGGGTCAATATGATTATCTGAGTAGTAAGAAAGAGAAAATGTATCAAAATTTTCTTTTTCCAAAATATGCTGTAAATTGGATTGTGTATAAAGCAGATCGATGACTGCTTTGTGGAAACAGTGACATTTTCGATTGCCGATGTATCCGGTATCTTTGCAGTCTTCGCATTCGTAGACCGGCTCCAAATAATCTGCCGGGAAACCGGCAGATAAAAGCAGCGTTTTTTTCTGCTCAGATAACTTCCGAATCTCTTCTTTTAAAGCGGGAAGTGCACTCTCATCTCCGTCTAGAAGCTTCCGCGCGTGATTCACACTTAAAAGAGAGATAGAATCGTTGATTTCTTTTAACTCCGGTAGTCGATTATACACTGTTTTATAGCGTTTGTCTAATACATTTCGATTATGCAGCTGTTTTTGCTCATAGGCACGAATAATGGTATCGTATTGAGAATTATTTAAAGCCACGATGAATCTCCTTTAATTATGGTGTGTTTAACAGTTGCTGTTCCAACGAGCTAATGTCGTAAGAACGTCCTTCAAAATTGTTAAAACGGTTCGGGGCAGGCGCGGCAGCTCTTGTTGCAGCGGCGCGTCGTTTCATCTCTTTTTCCTGCTGATAGACAAGATCGATCTTGGTGATATCAGATAAATGATGTACCCCTTTTGCAATCCAGTTCTTTAAAATGGAGTCGGTATATTTGAAATCAGGCTGATGTGTGTTCGCAATCGTACGGTTACAAGCTTCTATAATAATATCTAAAGTGAGACCGTATTCTTCCGCCCATTTTTTTATGTAGCTTAATTCTACTGCAGCCGGACTTCTTCCTTTTATTCCGAATGCATTCAGAACGGCAAAACAATTCTTGTTGTAAGCAGCAGAACTTGCTTTTGCCTCTGTTACGCTTTTGATGTTCTCATCAGACCATGCAAGCGCGACAGACTCGATATAATGCATACTTTTGTGCCCGTTTTCCACACAATATTCAATCAGATACTCAATCAAATCTGTTGAAAAATGTAATGTATCAAAGAAATAGTTAATTTTCTGAATCTCCTTGCTGGACAATGGTTTGCCCATGTACTGCTCAGCGACAAAGTAAAGCTGTCTGAGCTGTTCCTGATTCTCATCAGCAACACTTCTGAGAGGTGGCTCTGCTTTTGGTGCGGCGACCGGCTTTGCTGTCTCCTCTTTTCTGATAGCTGGCGCAGCATCGGAAGGTCCAGAAGTCTTTCCGATAGCAAGTCCACAGATTGTTCCGGCATCATCGTAATCGATGACAAGAAGTCCCATCTTGGACCAGTAGTTAAATGCGCGGATAATGTCTTTTTCTGTGCATTCCAGACAGTCTGCAAGTTTTGAAATAGTCAGTGAGCTGTCCGGTGTATTCAGGTGGCGCAGTAAAAGCAGGTATACTTTTACATATTCGCCATTTGCCTTTGTCATATAATAATCTATAAAGTCGTTTTCCACAATTGTACTGTTACCTTGAAAACGATTTCGAAGTGTCAGTGTTCTCATTCCTCTTTCGCCGTATCCTTTCCGTTCTCTTCTCTTTCAGTAATGGCTATTATAGCACCATATAAGCATAGGAAAAAGCACTTTTCCGTGGATATCTCGGTTTTTTTGTGGATAAAAAAATTGTGGAAACTGTGGATAACTCTTATTTTAGAAGCGCTTCTCCAATGTTTACAACGTCTCCGGCACCCATAGTTATCAACAAATCACCGTGGATACATTTTTCAGAGACAAAATTTTCAATCTCTTCAAAGCTTGGAAAATAGTATGCGTCTGTGCCAAGTTCTTTGATTTTTTCAGTAAGTGCAGCGGAAGACATTCCTAAAGTGTCTGTCTCGCGGGCGGCATAGATGTCGGCTAGGACAACATGGTCGGCGAGAGAAAGTGCCTCTGCAAACTCGTCAAAAAATGCTTTTGTTCTTGTGTAAGTGTGCGGTTGGAAAATACACCAGATATCTTTATGAGGATAATTCTGCGCAGATGTTAGTGTCGCGCGGATCTCCGTTGGATGATGCGCATAATCATCGATGATCGTAACACCATCTCGCTCCCCTTTATATTGGAAACGGCGGTCCGTTCCGGTGAACGACAGAATCCCTTTTTTAATGATATCAAGTGGAATCTCAAGCTGCTCACAGACAGCAATGACGGCAAGTGCATTGGATACATTGTGGTTACCGGCAACGGCAAGTGTGATGCGATCCACATATTCACCATGTCTTAACAAATCAAAGGAAGCATTTCCAATCTCATCGAATCGAATTTCAGAAGCAGAATAGTCTGCCGGCTGTCTTTCAGAATATGTGATGATCTTGCAGTCTAGTCCGTCAGTGATTGAATTGATTCCCTCAATATTTTGGTTGATGACCAAAGCGCCATCTGCAGGGAGCAGCGCGGCAAATTGATGGAAGGAGTTGCGGATATCATCAATATCTTTGAAGAAATCCATATGGTCTTCTTCTACGTTCAGGATAATTCCAATCTTTGGAAAGAAATGCAAAAAGCTATTAGTGTATTCGCAGGCTTCTGTGACAAATACATCAGAGCTTCCCACACGGATATTGCCGCCGATTGCCTTTAAAATACCGCCGACAGAGATTGTCGGGTCTTTTTCACCTGCCAGCAATACGTGAGAGAGCATAGAGGTTGTCGTTGTCTTTCCGTGAGTACCGGAAACAGCAATCGGAGTCTTGTAATTGGTCATCAGCTGACCAAGCAACTCAGCACGTGATAACATTGGAAGATTTTGTCTTTTTGCCTCTGCAAATTCTTCATTATCCTCGTGAATTGCCGCTGTATAGACAACAACATCGATTCCATCTATGATGTTAGATGCTTTTTGCGGATAAAAAACAGAAGCACCCATAGAGGCTAAATGTTCTGTGAGCGCAGAAGCTTTCGAGTCAGAACCTGAAATTGTAAAATTTTCTTTTAGAAGAATCTCAGCAAGCCCGCTCATACTGATGCCTCCAATCCCGATAAAATGAACGTGAAGAGGCTTGTTAAAATTTATTTTATACATATATTACCATCCCATTCTTATGTTTTTGTCATATAATAAGTCTATCCTCTATATTATATACATATATGCCAAAAAAGCCAAGGTCTTTATTTTGTTGGTTTTAGATAAAAACATGTAAAAAGATGTTGTTTTTTTGTAAAATATGTTCACTATGTGAAAAAATTGTGTTATAATAAACACATTAATACTGAGAAGGGGTGATGACATGAAGAAAAAAGAAATGATAGCAATGTTATTAGCAGGAGGACAAGGCAGCAGACTCGGTGTCTTAACTGCGAAAGTTGCAAAGCCGGCAGTAGCATTTGGAGGAAAATACAGAATTATTGATTTTCCGCTTAGTAACTGCATCAATTCAGGAATTGATACGGTCGGGGTGTTGACACAATATCAGCCACTGCGCCTGAATGCACATATCGGAATTGGGATTCCGTGGGATTTGGATCGCAATATCGGAGGAGTAACGGTACTTCCGCCATACGAAAAGAGCGCAAACAGTGAGTGGTATACAGGAACTGCCAATGCGATTTATCAGAATCTGGAATATATGGAAAGTTACAATCCGGACTATGTGCTGATTTTATCCGGAGACCATATTTATAAGATGGATTATGAGGTTATGCTGGATTTTCACAAAGAGAACAATGCAGATGTTACTATTGCTGCGATGCCGGTTCCGATTGAAGAAGCGAGCAGATTTGGTATCGTAATTACGGACGATAACAACCAGGTTACAGAATTTGAGGAAAAACCGGCACATCCAAGAAGCAATCTTGCGTCTATGGGGATTTATATTTTCAGCTGGCCGGTGCTAAAAGAAGCGTTGCTAAAAAAGAAGGACGAGCCTGGCTGTGACTTTGGAAAACACGTGATTCCATATTGTCATGAAAATGGACAACGACTCTTTGCATATGAATACAACGGATATTGGAAAGATGTTGGAACACTGGGGTCTTATTGGGAGGCCAATATGGAATTGATTGACATTATTCCTGATTTTAATTTGTATGAAGAATTTTGGAAGATTTACACGAATACAGGAAGTATTCCTCCGCAGTACATATCAGAGAATTCTGTGATTGACAAGAGTATTATTTGTAACGGTGCGGAGATTTATGGAGAGGTTCATAATTCTGTCATCGGCTCCAATGTGGTGATTGGACAAGGTGCGGTTGTCCGAGATTCCATTATTATGCAAGATGTAGTCATCGGAGAGAACTGCGTGATTGATAAGTCGATCATTGCAGAACACGTGAATGTTGGAGATAATGTCACTTTGGGCATCGGAAGTGATATTCCGAATAAATTAAAACCAAATATTTATTCGTTTGGTCTTGTTACAATCGGGGAAAATTCAGTGATCCCTGCAAATGTGCAGATAGGAAAGAATACTGCAATCAGCGGCGTGACAGCAAAAGAAGATTATGTCGATGGAGTACTTGAAAGTGGAGAAACGTTGATAAAGGTAGGTGAACAGGCATGAGAGCAGTGGGGATTATTTTAGCAGGCGGTAACAGCAATAAGATGCGTGAATTGACGAAAAAACGTGCGGCGGCAGCCATGCCGGTGGCGGGAAGTTACAGAGCGATTGATTTTGTACTCAGTAATATGTCGAACTCGCATATTCAGAAAGTAGCGGTGTTGACACAGTACAATGCAAGATCTTTGAATGAACACCTGAATTCTTCAAAATGGTGGGATTTCGGGAGAAAGCAGGGTGGATTGTATGTATTTCCGCCTACGATTACAGCGGATAATGGCAATTGGTACAGAGGAACCGCAGATGCAATTTATCAAAATCTTGATTTCTTGAAAAAATGCCATGAACCATATGTGATTATCACCTCCGGTGATGCGATCTATAAGATGGATTATAATAAGGTGTTAGAATATCATATTGCCAAGAAGGCGGATATTACAGTGGTTTGCAAAGATCTGAATGATGGCGAGGATGCGAGAAGGTTTGGAACTTTGAAGCTGAATGAGAATATGCGCGTGGAAGAGTTTGAAGAGAAACCGATGATGGCAAAGTCAAGAACTGTCTCAACCGGTATTTATATCATCCGGAGACGCCAGCTGATTGATCTGATCGAACAGTGTGCGGAAGACGACAGATATGATTTTGTATCGGATATTTTGATCCGTTATAAGAATTTAAAGAAAATTTATGCATATAAGATTAAAGACTATTGGAGTAATATCTCCACGGTTGATGCATATTATCAGACGAATATGGACTTTTTGAAAGCAGATGTAAGAAAACATTTCTTCAAAACATATCCGGCGATTTATTCAAAAGTTGGTGATTTGCCTCCGGCAAAATACAATCCGGGTGCAGTTGTAAAGAACAGTTTGGTTGCCAGCGGAAGTATAATCAATGGAACAGTGGAAAATTCAGTTCTGTTTAAGAAAGTATATGTGGGTAATAACTGTGTGATAAAAAATTCAATTATTTTGAATGATGTATATCTTGGAGATAATACCTACATTGAGAATTGTATTGTAGAGAGCCGTGATACAATCAGAGCCAATACGCGTCATATTGGAGAAAACGGGGTAAAAGTTGTAGTAGAAAAAAATGAGAGATATGCATTGTAGTCTGAATTCAGAAAAAGAAAGACAATGCAAGATGGGAAAGGGGCTAGACATATGCAGATTACAGATGTACGTGTGAGAAGAGTAGCAAAAGAAGGAAAATTAAAGGCAGTAGTTTCCATTACGATGGATGAAGAATTCGTAGTGCATGATATTAAGGTGATTGAAGGAGAAAAAGGGCTCTTTATCGCAATGCCGAGCAAAAAAGCTTTGGATGGAGAATATAGAGATATTGCGCATCCGATCAATTCTGATACAAGAGAGCGAATTCAAAGTACCATATTGGAAAAATATGAGGAAGCATTAAAAGAAGAACCTGTGGAAGCATTCGTGTAGATTTACGACGAAAACAGGATATTTTCTAAAATATGGAGACGAGGGTTTATACAGAACCCTCGTCTTTAGTCGTGAAAAGGAGAATGAATGAATTTAAAGATACTATTTGAAGATACACATGTGATTGTCTGCTATAAACCGGCAGGGGTGCCGACGCAGACAAGCAAAATTGGATCTCAGGATATGGTGAGTATTCTGAAAAATTATTTGTACAAAAACCAAAAAGAAAAGAAAGAACCCTATGTGGCGGTGATTCATCGGCTGGATCAACCGGTAGAGGGTATACTTGTATTTGGAAAGACACCATTTGCAGCCAAAGAACTAAGCGCGCAGATGCAGGGGGCAGGATTTGGAAAGTATTACCAAGCGGTTGTGTGTGGAAAGTTTGAAGAAAAAAGTGGGAAACTGGAACACTATATGGTGAAAGATGGACGAGTGAATCTTTCGAAAGTGTGTGATCCGTCAATAAAGGATGCAAAAAGAGCAGTGCTTTTTTATGAGGTCGAGGAAGAAGGTCTGGAAGATGGAGAAGAAAGAAGTCTTGTAAATATCAAATTGGAAACGGGGCGGCATCACCAGATACGGGTGCAGATGGCAGCAGCAGGATGCCCGATTTGGGGAGATGCAAAATATAATGAAAAGCAGTCAAATGGAAGGCGTAAGATTGCTCTTTGCGCAAGTCATTTGGAATTTTTGCATCCGAAAACGAAGGAAAAGATGATATTTGAAATCGAACCGGAAGGAGAAGGCTTTCGAAAAATATTTTTCTGAAAAATCAGTATTTTACGGGGTTGACAAACAACAAGATTTCTCATAGAATTAGTGGTAATTACTGAGAATATTGGCTGTGAAGAGGAATAGTATATACAGGACGAGCCACAGAGAGAGAATTGATTGGTGAAAGATTCTTGCAAGAAGTGTATGGAACCTACCTTGGAGCCACTGTGTGAAAATGCAGCGTGACATCAGCGTTAATGATGACTAAAGAGAATTGTAGAGGAATCTATGATTAATTAGGGTGGTACCGCCGAGTCTTTCGGTCCCTTTTGGAGGGATGAAAGGACTCGGCTCTTTTTATTTCCTCAAAAAATAAGATGGGGCAAGGGGCCCTGCGAATAAAAAGGAGAGAAAAACATGGCAAACGAAAAAAAACTTGTAAAAGCGATTACAGCGAGAGATGAAGATTTCGCACAATGGTACACAGATGTTGTACGTGAAGCAGAACTTTGTGACTATTCATCAGTAAAAGGATGTTTGAACTACTTACCAAATGGTTATGCCATCTGGGAGAACATTCAGAGAGATCTGGATGCAAGATTTAAAGAGACGGGTGTAGAGAACGTATCTTTACCAATGCTGATTCCGGAAAGTCTGCTTGAAAAAGAAGGAGATCATATCGAAGGATTTGCACCAGAAGTAGCATGGGTAACACATGGAGGAATGGAAAGACTTCAGGAAAGACTTTGCATCAGACCTACATCAGAGACATTGTTCTGTGACTTGTGGAGCAAGATGGTTCGTTCACATAGAGATTTACCAAAAGTATGGAATCAATGGAACTCAGTGCTTCGTTGGGAAAAGACAACAAGACCTTTCTTGCGTTCAAGAGAATTCTTGTGGCAGGAAGGACATACAATTCATGCGACATACGAAGAGGCTGAACAGAGAACACTTACTATGTTGAAGGTATATCAGGACTTTATCCGTGATTCGCTTGCGATTCCGTTTGTATCAGGAAGAAAAGCAGAGAATGAAAAATTTGCGGGAGCTCAGGATACTTACACAGTAGAAGCGCTTATGCATGACGGAAAAGCGTTGCAGTCAGCAACGAGCCATTTCTTTGGAAACGGTTTCCCAGATGCGTTTAACATCAAATATATAGATAAAAATAACCAGCCTCACAGTGTATATGAGACATCATGGGGACTTTCTACAAGAATTATCGGTGCAATCATTATGGTTCACGGAGATGACGACGGACTTGTATTGCCACCAAGAATTGCGCCGGTTCAGACAAGAGTAATTCCAATTGCTCAGCATAAAGAAGGCGTTCTTGAAAAAGCAGATGAATTGTTGGCAGCATTGAAAGCAGCGGGATACAGAGCGAAAATCGACGATTCAGAGAAGAGTCCAGGATGGAAATTCAGCGAGCAGGAGATTCTTGGTATTCCAACACGTATTGAGATTGGACCAAAAGATATCGAGAAGAATCAGGTTGTTGTTGTACGTCGTGATACACGTGAAAAGATTGTTGTTTCTATCGATGAGATTACAACAAAACTTGGTGAGATTTTAGAGACAATTCAGAAAGATATGTATGAGAAAGCAAAAGCATTCTTGAATTCACATATTGATACAGCAGTTACAATGGATGAGATGGTTGAAAAATTCAAAGCAAACCGTGGATTTGTAAAAGCTTGCTGGTGTGGAGATGAAGAATGTGAAGGCGAGATCAAATACGCTACAGGCGGAGCTTCCACACGTTGTCTGATCGAAGATGAAGAGATGATTTCAGACACATGTATTTTCTGTGGAAAACCTGCGAAACACATGGCATACTGGGGAAAATCATACTAAAAATAATTTGGGCAGAGATTTTATTAAAAATCTCTGCCCTTTTTGTTATCTATTTAGTTAATACTTCGATACCTGTCTCGGTGACAAGCACCATGTATTCAATCTGTGCGGACAATCCATCATCTTCGGTGTAGACCGTCCAGCCGTTGTCTTCGTCTACAAAGAAATCGGGACTTCCTTCGTTGATCATCGGTTCGATGGTGAACATCATTCCCGGAACAAGAACCATCTCGGTTCCTTTTTCAGTGACATAGCTCACAAAAGGTTCTTCGTGAAATTCAAGACCGATTCCGTGACCGCCGATGTCTTCAACCACAGAGTAACCGTTTGCCTGAGCGTGTGAGTTGATTGCATCGGCAATATCCCCGAGATGCCCCCAAGGTTTTGCTGCTGCAAGACCAAGTTCTACACATTCTTCGGTTACTTTTAGAATCTTTTTCGCCCGGTCGGACAATTCGCCGATGGCAAACATTCGGGATGCATCTGAATAATATCCATTGAGAATGGTAGAGACGTCCACGTTGATGATGTCACCTTCCTCTAAAATAATATTTTCGTCTGGAATTCCGTGGCAAACTTCGTTGTTGATGGAAGTGCATACACTTTTTGGAAAACCGTCATATCCAAGTGGCGCAGGAATACCGCCGTGTTCTGTTGTGTAGTCATAGACCAGTTTGTCTATCTCGGCGGTGCTCATCCCTGCGTGAATATGTTTTGCAACGTGATCAAGAACTGCTGTGTTGAGCGCTGCACTTTTTTTGATCTCTTCAATCTGTGCAGGTGTCTTGAGCATACTTCTGTCAGGGACAATGTGTCCTTCGGAAGCTAAAAGTAATATTTTGTCATCAATTTGCATGTGGCATTTTTTATATTTTTTCCCGCTGCCACACCAGCAGAGTTCATTTCGTTCCATAATAAAAATCTCCTTTGAATTGCATCATACTATATAGTATAACGCATTTTTCTGTTGTTAGCACCTATAAAATGGGGTATACTGTTACTGAAATAAATGACTATGTAATGTGAAAGGATGTGTATATATGTTGAGAATTGGAATACTGACAAGCGGCGGAGACTGCCAGGCGTTAAATGCAGCGATGCGCGGCGTGGTAAAAGGGATCACATCGAAGAGAAATGATGTGGAAATCTATGGATTCAAAGACGGGTATAAAGGTCTGATCTATGCCAACTTTGAGATGTTGACAGCAAAAGATTTTTCAGGGATACTCACGGTTGGAGGGACGATTCTCGGAACATCCAGACAGCCGTTCAAATTGATGCGGGTGCCGGACGCCAATGGACTTGACAAGGTGAAGGCGATGAAGCATACATATCATAAATTGAATCTGAACTGCCTTGTGGTGCTTGGTGGAAACGGGACACATAAGACAGCGAATCTGCTTCGAGAGGAAGGTTTGAATGTGATTACACTTCCAAAGACAATTGACAATGATTTATGGGGAACAGATATGACATTTGGTTTCCAAAGTGCAGTGGATATTGCGACGAATACAATCGACTGTATCCATACAACCGCGACATCTCACAGCCGTGTATTTATCGTGGAAGTGATGGGACACAAAGTTGGATGGGTGACATTGCATGCGGGAATTGCAGGAGGCGCTGATATTATCTTGCTTCCGGAGATTCCGTATGATCTGAATGTGATTTCGGAGGCGATTGAAAAACGCACAAAAGCAGGAAAACACTTTACGATTATTGCAGTTGCGGAAGGAGCGATGTCAAAAGAAGAAGCTGCGATGCCGAAGAAAGCTTATAAAGCAAAATTAAAAGAACGCAAATATCCTTCTATTGCATATGAATTGGCAGAAGAGATTCAGAAAAAGACAGATCAGGAAGTACGTATTACGGTGCCGGGGCACACACAAAGAGGAGGTTCTCCTTGCCCGTACGATAGAGTGCTTGCGACAAGGCTCGGAGCTGCTGCGGCAGAATTGATCTTGAAAGAAGAATATGGTTACATGGTCGGGATGAAAAAAGGAGAGACTGTAAAAGTGCCGCTGTCTGAAGTGGCAGGAAAGTTAAAGATGGTGGATCCGGATTCTAAGATCATCAAAGAGGCAAAGCTGACAGGAATCAGTTTTGGAGATAAATAGACGAAGAGAAAGAAAGGAAGTTGGAGATGTCGTATACTGCTTTGTATAGAAAATTTCGCCCGGGAGAATTTGAGGATGTAAAAGGGCAGGATCATATCAGCAAGACATTGCAGAATCAGATAAAAGCAGACCGAATCGGACATGCGTATCTCTTTTGTGGAACGAGGGGAACCGGTAAGACATCGGTTGCGAAGATATTTGCAAAGGCGGTAAACTGTGAACATCCGGTAAATGGAAGTCCCTGCGGTGTGTGCGACAGCTGTAAAGCAATCAGTTCGGGGACTTCTATGAATGTGATCGAGATAGATGCTGCTTCGAACAATGGTGTTGACAATATCCGTGAGATTCGGGAAGAGGTGGCGTATCGTCCTACGGAAGGAAAATATAAAGTGTATATCATCGACGAGGTGCATATGCTTTCTATTGGGGCGTTTAATGCACTTTTAAAGACGCTGGAAGAGCCGCCGGAATATGTTATTTTTATTTTGGCGACAACAGAGGCTCACAAGATACCGATTACAATTCTATCCAGATGTCAGAGATATGATTTTAAAAGAATTACAATTGATACGATTGCGGCGCGTCTGGCAGATCTTATGCAGAAGGAGAATATAGAAGTTGAGGAGAAAGCAATTCGATATGTTGCAAAGGCGGCGGATGGCTCGATGAGAGATGCGTTAAGCATTTTGGACCAGTGTATCGCGTTCTATCTTGGGCAGAAGCTGACATATGATAATGTGTTGGAGGTGCTCGGGGCGGTTGACACGGAAGTGTTCAGCAGGCTGCTTCGTGAACTTCTGGAAAGAAATGTTGCGAAAGTGATGAAAAGTCTGGATGAACTTGTTATGCAAGGGCGTGAGCTTTCGCAGCTTGCAGCTGATTTCACATGGTATTTAAGGAACTTGCTTCTTGCGAAAAGTTCTGATAATATGGAGGATGTGTTAGATGTATCGACAGAGAATCTGGCGCAGCTGAAAGAAGAAGCACAGATGATAGAAAATGATACACTGATACGCTATATCAGGATTTTTTCAGAATTGTCCAATCAATTAAAATATGCAACACAGAAGCGGGTTATGATGGAAGTGGCATTTATCAAGCTGTGCAGACCGGAGATGGAAGTGGAGCAGGATACACTGTTAGAACGTATTCGTGCTTTGGAAGAGCAGATACAGAAAGGGATTGCGGTAAGACCTCAGGCAGCTGCCTATGCGGAACAAACTGTGGAAGAGGCGCCTGGACCAAAGGTGGAACTTACAAAAGCGCTTCATGAAGATGTCAAGGCGGTTGCAAAAGATTTTCGTCCGATTGTAAATCAGCTATCGGGCATGCTACGCAATTGTCTGAAGATGGCAAGGCTGAGTGTAGGCAATCAGGATCAGCTTCTCATTGTGCTTCCGGATGAAGTGAGCGCAGGTGTAGTTGGGACGCCGGAACATAGAGAAGAGATAGAACATCTTATTGAACAAAGAATCGGCAAGACTGTCGCGATCGAAGTTCGGTGTGTGGAAGAAGGACGACGATTTGAGGACAGTTTTGTAGATATAGAAAAAGTGGTACACATGGATATCACGGTAGAAGATTAGGAGGATTATAATTATGGCAAAACGTGGAGGATTTCCAGGTGGAGGAATGCCGGGAAATATGGCAAATTTAATGAAACAGGCTCAGAAGATGCAAAGACAGATGGAAGAGCAGGCAAAAGAGCTTGAGAGTAAAGAATTTACTGCAACAGCAGGAGGCGGTGCAGTGGAAGTGACGGTATCCGGAACGAGAGAAGTGACAAAAGTGAAACTTCAGGAAGAAGTTGTGGATCCGGATGATATCGAGATGCTTGAAGACTTGATTGTGGCAGCTACCAATGAAGCGCTTCGTAAAGTTGAAGCGGAGTCAGCTTCTGCGATGTCAAAACTGACAGGCGGATTAGGCGGCGGAATTCCGGGGATGCCATTTTAAGGAGTGCAAAAGAAATGGATTATTATAGCAGCCAGATAAGTAAATTAATCGAAGAATTATCAAGACTTCCTGGTATTGGTGCAAAGTCAGCTCAGAGGCTGGCTTTTCATATTATCAACATGCCGAAAGAGCAAGTGCAAAGTCTTGCGGGCTCGATGACAGAGGCAAGGGAAAATGTACGCTATTGTAAACAATGCCACACGCTTACCGATCAGGAATTGTGCCCGATCTGCAGCAACAGTAATCGTGATGCAAAGACAATCATGGTGGTGGAGACGACGAGGGATTTGGCGGCTTACGAAAAGACAGGAAAATATCAAGGAGTCTATCATGTGCTTCACGGTGCGATCTCGCCAATGCTTGGGATTGGACCTGGAGACATCAAATTGAAAGAGCTGATGGAACGTCTTCAAGGAGATGTGGATGAGGTGATCATTGCGACAAATTCCAGCCTGGAAGGGGAGACGACGGCGATGTATATCAGCAAATTGATCAAGCCTACCGGTATCAAAGTGAGTAGAATTGCAAGTGGAGTTCCAGTTGGCGGCGATTTGGAATATATAGATGAAGTGACGCTTTTGCGAGCATTAGAGGGAAGAACAGAGATTTGATGAAAAAAAAGAAAGTGACATCGACAGATATTGCGCGGAAAGCAGGGGTATCTCAGTCGACCGTGTCTATGGTTTTAAATAAAAAATATAATGTTTCTTTTTCGAAAGAGACAATTGAGAGAGTGGAAAAAGCAGCGAAAGAGCTTGGATACGTGGCGCCGAAACGCAAGGTCAGAAAAGCGGGGAAAAAGGAAAAGCATTTGGCGGTATTTTGCCCGAACCTTACCAATCCATATTATGTGATGCTTCTGCAAGGGGTTGAGATGCGTGCGCGAGACGAGGAATATACTTTGTTTGTATGTAATACTCAGCGGGATCTTGGTATGGAAGAACGATATTTAAAGATGATGCCGAGCCTGAATCCGATGGGAATTATCTATATGTGTAATCCGAGTGAATGCTTTATGGATATGGTGGAGCGTCTTGCCGAGCGGATTCCGGTCGTGATCATCAATAATCAGAATGAGAAACTGAGTCTGGATGCGGTGGAATTGGATAATTCAAAGCTTGGACGTCTGATGGCGCGTCATCTTCTGGATTTGGGACACAAAAAAGTCGCTTATATTACCCCGCCTCTTACGACGAGACAAAAACAGCGGTCGAAGAGGACGGAAGGTTTTTTGAAAGAGTTTGAAAAGGAAGGTCTGAAATCACAAGTAATTGTGAAAGAGGCTGGTGAGCAGATGGACATCGGAGTGGCAAATGTGGATTCAGAATATCGCGTGGGATATGAGCTGACTAAGGAGCTTATGGAAGAAGAGGCGGATCTGACGGCAATTGTCGGTCTCAACGATATGATTGCGCTTGGAATACTGGATGCTTTGTATGAGCTGAAATACCGGGTGCCACATGATGTTTCGGTGATGGGATGTGACAATATTCTGTTTGGAAAGATGCACAAGGTGGCTTTGACGACAATTGAGCATTTTGTGATTTTTAAGGGAAGAGATGCCTGTGATATTATTATGAAAAAAATTAAGTTTAAACATGCAGACTTTGCTGATATGGAACCGGTAAGCACGTACCATGTAGAGTATGAACCTAAATTAATCACACGCGGAACAACCTCTTATGCCAAGATAACCGACAGGACAAAACAAAAGTGAAATTAATAGAAAAGAGAAAATTATTAATAATAAAAATATGAAAAATATTTGTAAAGAAGCCTGAAAATGGCTTCTTATTTTTATGGCAAAGGAAAATATTTCACATCATAGAAATAATAATTTTAAAATATTAATAAAAATAATTACTAATAAAAATGCGTCCGGTTGACGGGCGAATAAGGGGTGATATAATGAGCTCATAAAGAATTATTCAGGATATTTAGCAGTCGAAGGAGGAAACGAATATGAGATTTTTTATTGACACAGCAAATGTAGAGGATATTAAAAAGGCAAATGATATGGGTGTTATCTGTGGAGTTACAACCAATCCGTCACTGATTGCAAAAGAAGGACGTGTTTTTGAAGAGGTTATTGCAGAGATTGCATCAATTGTAGATGGACCAATCAGCGGAGAAGTGAAAGCTACAACTGTTGACGCAGAAGGAATGATTGCAGAAGGAAGAGCCATTGCAAAAATTCATCCGAACATGGTTGTGAAAATCCCTATGACAGTGGAGGGACTCAAAGCTTGTAAAGTATTGTCCTCAGAAGGAATTAAGACAAATGTGACTTTGATTTTCACGGCAAATCAGGCATTGCTGGCTGCGAGAGCCGGAGCAACATATGTTTCTCCGTTTTTAGGAAGATTGGATGATATCTCTGTCAGAGGTGTGGATCTGATTTCCGAGATTGCAGAGATTTTTGCAGTTGCAGGGCTGGACACAGAGATCATTGCAGCAAGCGTAAGAAACCCAATCCATGTGACTGACTGTGCTTTGGCCGGAGCAGATATTGCAACTGTTCCATATGCTGTGATTGAGCAGATGACAAAACATCCTTTAACAGATCAGGGAATTGCAAAGTTCCAGGCGGATTACAAAGCTGTTTTTGGTGAATAATGAAAATGTACTTGCATATTTGAAATGGTACAAATATAATCAAGAGTGTATTGAACGTAAAATGAAAAAGTAGGAGGCAGCTCATGAACAAATTAGAATTAATGAAAATAGCTAATGAGGTTCGAAAAGGTGCAGTGACGGCTGTTTACAATGCAAAATCCGGACATCCGGGTGGATCACTGTCAGCGGCAGATATTTACGCATATTTATTTTTTGAGGAAATGAATATCGATCCGAAAGAACCGAAAAAAGCAGATAGAGACCGTTTCGTATTATCAAAAGGGCATACAGCGCCTGGATATTATGCTGCATTGGCTCACAGAGGATTTTTCCCGGTGGAAGATCTGACTACACTTCGTAAGGTAGGATCTTATTTACAGGGTCACCCTGATATGAAACATATCCCAGGGGTAGATATGTCAAGTGGTTCCCTTGGACAGGGGATTTCAGCAGCTGTAGGTATGGCACTTTCGGCGAAACTTTCGAATGAAGATTACAGAGTTTACACACTGTTAGGTGACGGCGAGATTCAGGAAGGACAGGTATGGGAGGCAGCAATGCTTGCAAGTCACAGAAAACTGGATAATCTTGTTGTGATCGTAGACAATAACGGACTTCAGATTGATGGTGCAATTGATGAAGTATGCTCGCCATATCCAATTGACAAGAAGTTTGAAGCTTTCAATTTCCATGTGATCAATGTGGATGGACATGACTTTGATGCTTTGGATGCAGCTTTTAAAGAAGCAAGAGAGACAAAAGGTCAGCCGACAGCGATCATTGCAAAGACGATCAAAGGAAAGAACGTGTCGTTTATGGAGAATCAGGCATCATGGCATGGCTCTGCACCGAATGCAGAACAATATGCAGTTGCAATGGCAGATTTAGAGAAAGTAGGTGAAGCACTATGTCAGATGTAAAGAAAATTGCTACTCGTGACAGTTATGGAAATGCCCTTGTAGAATTAGGAAAAGAACATGAAAATCTTGTTGTTTTGGATGCTGACTTAGCAGCTGCCACAAAGACTGGCGTATTTAAGAAAGTATTTCCGGAACGTCACATTGACTGCGGAATTGCAGAATGTAATATGATGGGTGTTGCAGCAGGTCTTGCTACAACAGGAAAGGTTCCGTTTGCAAGTTCGTTTGCAATGTTTGCGGCAGGACGTGCATTTGAGCAGATTCGTAACTCTATCGGATATCCGAAGCTGAATGTAAAAATCGGTGCGACACATGCGGGAATCTCAGTAGGAGAAGACGGTGCGACACATCAGTGTAACGAGGACATTGCGCTGATGAGAACAATTCCGGGGATGGTTGTCATAAACCCATCGGATGATGTGGAAGCAAGAGCGGCAGTAAAAGCGGCTTATAAGCATGAAGGACCTGTTTATCTTCGTTTTGGAAGACTTGCAGTTCCGGTAATCAACGATCGTGAAGATTATAAATTTGAACTTGGAAAAGGTGTTGTTCTTCGTGAAGGAAAGGACATCACTTTGATCGCCACAGGTCTTCCGGTAGCTGAGACACTGGAAGCGGCGGAAAAATTAGCGGCAGATGGTATCGATGCAAAAGTAATTAACATCCATACAATCAAACCTTTGGACGAAGAATTGATTGTGGAAGCTGCAAAAGAGACTGGAAAAGTAGTTACAATTGAAGAACATTCCGTGATTGGCGGACTTGGAAGTGCGGTTTGTGATGTGTTATCGGAAAAAGCACCTACAAAAGTTCTGAAGATTGGTATCAATGATACTTATGGAGAATCAGGACCGGCAGTTGAGTTGGTTAAAAAATACGGTTTAGATGCGGAAAGCATTTATAAAAAAATAAAAGAGTTTTAATAAAAACATAAGAGGCGAGAGTGTTGACACTTTCGCCTCTTATGTTTTATGATGTTTGAGAAATCAAAATGTTATGAGGGATGCAAAATGTTTAGAAAAATTCAAGATAAACTATACAGTCTGCGGGATGAATGGAAATATGATTTTTATGATTGTATTCGAGATATTGCCGAACATCCTGTCGTGCTTCGCATGAAATTATATCCACATCATGGCACGACGAATTGCTATCAGCATTGTGTCCATGTGGCATATTACAATTATCAGTGGTGCCGTTTTTTTCATTTAGATGCAAGATCGGCGGCGAGAGGGGCGATGCTTCATGACTTGTTTTTGTACGACTGGCACACACATGCGAAAAAAACGGGAGATCATTTTCATGGACTCACACATCCGAAGACAGCGTTAAAGAATGCGAGCAAATTTTTTGAACTGAATGAGATTGAAAAAGATATTATCTATAATCATATGTGGCCGGTTACTTTTTTTAGAATACCAAAAACAAAGGAAGGGTTTATTACGACTCTTACCGACAAATATTGCGGGGCATGCGAGACAAGTAAAAGAAGATGATGACGAAAGGATAGGAGAAAAGCGTTTTCCCTATCCTTTCTTTGGAATTTATGTCGAACAGTTTCTGGAAGGGGCGACAGTATCTGATAAATTCAGCACTTTTCATATGCTATGATGAGGAAAAATATGCAGATGAGGTGAAAGAAAATGAAAAAACAACTTCCAAAAAATGTTCGACAAATAGGAAATGTAAGTGACAGTTCAAAAATCTATGTAGAAGATTATGTAGACACATTTTTTAATCAACTGTGTGATAAGACCGACCAGATGCCAATCGGAGCGTTTTTGGTCGGAGAAAAAGTACAAGAAGAGGATCAGGATTTGATTTACATATACGGTGCAATTCGGATGAGCGAAGTGACCATGAAAGGACAGGATATCCACGTTCAGGATACGGTTTGGAAAAATGCATGTGAAGTCTGTAAACAATATTTTGAAAATGCAGAGATTTTAGGGTGGTTTTTGACTGTTCCGGGACAACCGCTGGAGGCAAATCATAACATAAAGAAAATTCACGAAAAATTTTTCTCCAGAGAGAAAAGCATTTTTGTCTTAAAAAATACAGTTGACCGAGAGGAGCAGTTTTATATACATAAATATCAGGACTTGATGGAGTGCGGCGGACACTATATTTATTATGAGAAAAATTTGGAAATGCAGAATTATATGATTGCGAGTCGTAAAAATAATGGAGTAACACCCAGTGAAACTATTGAGGATCGAGTTACAAAGAATTTTCGTGATGTCATAAAAGAAAAGATGGAAAAAAACGAAGAAAGACACGGCGCGAGATTCATATATGCGGCAAGTACTTTTCTTGTTCTTGTGGTGTTTGTGATAGGGGTTACGATGATCAATAATTATGATAAAATGCAGGGAGTTCAACAATCGCTGGATACTATCTCCAAATCTGTTTCTAATAAAGAAGGGGATAAGGTGATGGAGACAGGCGGTGAGGTTATCGAAGAAGAAAAAGAACAAGAAGGAGACAAAATCTTAGAGGAACCTGAGAATCCGGAGGCACAAATTCTGGAAGATGACATTTATGTAGTTGAAAAGGGAGATACCCTTGCAACAATCAGTCGAAAAGTATATGGAGATATATCCCATGTGGAGGCGATCTGTAAGATGAATGGTTTGGAGAATGGAAATCTCATCTTTATCGGACAAAAGTTGTTGTTACCATAGTAAAATGTGCTATACTATTGATGTAGCATGAACCAAAGAAGAAATAAAGGGGAGCATATGAAGAAGAAATTTGGTTTTCATATTGTAAAAGAAAAAAAAGACCCGACGGAGGAGATTGCAGATGATATTATAGATGAACTGCAGGATAGCCAGAATCCGATGCGGGAGATGGAGTTAAAAATAAAGGCGCATAGATATCGATTTTTTCGACGGGTTGTGATCGTTGCGGTATCTGTTGTTGTGGTGACTGCGGGAGTGGGGCTGTTTTTGAAATACCAGACATATGAGAATGTCGCTGTGACCGCTACATATGAGAATGAAGAGGCGGATAACAGTAATTACAGAGAGTATGCCGGAGGGGGTTTGAAATACAGTCGAGATGGCATTGTTTATTTAGATAAAAAAGGTCAGGAAATATGGAATCAGCCGTGTCAGATGAAGAATCCGATTGTGGAAGTGTGCAAAGGAACGGCAGCTGTTGGGGATCAAAGTGGGACAAGCATTTTGGTGTTTCAAAAAGATGGACTAAAAGGAGAGATTAAAACAACGAGTCCAATCCAAAAGCTGGTTGTTTCGGAACAGGGAATCGTAGGGGTGGTGCTCAAAGGAGAATCTACACAGCAGATTATTTGTTATGATGCAAAAGGGAATATTCTTGTGGAGCAGAACACTTCACTTGCAAATACTGGATATCCGTTGGATATTGCCATTTCCAATAATGGAGAAGCACTTCTTGTTTCATACTTATCTACAAAAGGCAGCGAAGCGATGACGAAAGTAGTTTGTTATAATTTTGGTGAGGCTGGAGAAGAGAAGAAAGATCACGAAGTTTTTGAAAAAGAATATGAGAACGAAGTGGTCCCGACGGTTGCGTTTTTGGATGAGAAAACTTCTGTGCTGATAGGGAATGATATGCTGGTGTTCTATAGTGGTTTGGAAGATCTTCAGCAGGTCAAAAAGATAAAGATTAAAAAAGAGATAAAAAGTGTGTCATATGATAAGAGCGGAGTGGCGCTTGTTCTGAAAAATTCTGGAAAAAGCGGATATGAACTGCGCATTTATAATACAAAGGGGAAACAGATACTGTCAAAAGATTTTGAGGGTGAGTACGGAAATATAAAAATGACCGGTAACCAGGTGGTTTTGTATGATGGAAATAAATGCATGATATTTGATCGATCTGGAGTTTGTAAATTTGAAGGAAAGATGGAGACAAATATTATAGAGATTTTCCGAATGACAGGTCTGAATAAATACATGGTGATAAGTGCAGAAGGACTTCAGGAAGTTCATCTGGTGAAATAGGAGAGTATATGAATGGATTATTAATTTTAGTCGGTATTATACTTTTGGTATGTGTGATTGCCGGTTTGGTTCGAGGGTTTATAAAAATAGTGGCTTCATTAGCTGCAACAATCATTATTATCGTATTGGTGGTTTTTCTTACGCCATATGTGAGTAAAGGAATTTTAAAAGTGACACCTTTAGAGAGGATGGTACAGGAAAAATGTGTGGAATTATTAACTCCGGATTTGGAAGATATGGATTTGTCGGGGATTGAAATCAATGGACAAAAGTTAGATGGAATTGATCTGGAAGCGGCTGGGATTACGGAAGAAGATATAAAAAATCTGATAGGAAAGATTGATCTGACGAGAGAACAGCAGATTTCGGCGATTGAAAATGCAAATATTCCACAATTATTTCGTGATTTACTCTTAGAAAATAATAATGCAGAGATTTATAAAAATCTGGGAGTCAGTACGTTTGGTGAGTATGTTGGGGCGTATATGGCGAAAGTGATTGCGGATTTTGTGGGATTTCTGCTGACACTTCTAATAGTTACAATAGTTGTCCGCACAATTGTCTATATGCTTGGATTGATCAGCGATCTTCCGGTTATAGGCGGACTCAACAGAATTGCGGGCGGAGTGCTTGGAATGGCAACAGGGGTGATTATTATCTGGGTGATTTTAATTGTTGTGACATTATTGTATACGACTTCAATAGGAAAGATTTGTTTTGAAAATATTGCAGATAGTCAGATACTTACATTTTTGTATGATCACAATCCGCTTTTGGAAGCTATTACTAGATTTAGGTAGGAGCGAAGTTTTAGAGAAAATTTTAGAGAAATAATGAGGAAAAAGGTACCGTAAAATAACGATGGAAAGTTATTTTGCGGTATTTTTAAAAAAATTAAAAAATGTATTGACAGTTACGTAAAGCCATGATAAAATAACGTTCGTTGTCAAGGAGAGACAAAAACAACTTAAAAAGAATTTGAAAAAAATTAAAAAAGTTGTTGACAAGCGAAAAGAGATGTGGTAATCTAATATAGCTGTCGCAAGACAACAAAAACAAAGAACATTGATAATTAAACAACAGATGACAAGATAACCCTGAAAGATTCTTAAAAGAGAAAAATTCAGAACAGACATGAAAATGTCAACCTAAAACAGTAAAGGGAAAGATAGCTAGCAGTTATCTGAACCGGAACAAACACTTTTAACGAGAGTTTGATCCTGGCTCAGGATGAACGCTGGCGGCGTGCTTAACACATGCAAG